>OKVX01000299.1_pt1 | contig 27249 bp, 26 predicted proteins | sample 1606941 | NCBI WGS metagenome assembly OKVX01 (sample SAMN03281016, study PRJEB24777) | human gut metagenome | isolation source: fecal sample PR161 from 1 month old female Malay infant, caesarean... | reverse complement strand
GATACTGGCCCGGTCAGCCAGATAGTGCAGCCGGTTTCCCTCCTGTACCAGACGAGCGCCAAAGCAAGGTGTCACATTACGATTCAGACCCCACTTGAGAAATGAATCGTTCTCTGAGTCAGTAGATTTCATTGAAGTGCCCTCATATACAGCCTCGCTCTGCAAATGACACAATTCCATCTGAACCGATAACCAGATGATCGAGAGTGTTCACATCAACCAGTGCCAGCGCTTCTTTAAGCCTGCCCGTAATGTTGCGGTCACATTGGCTGGGCTCCGGATCACCGGATGGATGGTTATGCGCCAGCACAACAGCAGCAGCATTGAAGCGAAGCGCTGACTTCACCACCTCACGGGGATGGACCTGGACATGGTTAACCGAACCGGCAAATAGCGTTTCACTCTCCAGTAAACGGTGCTGGTTATCGAGATAGAGCACCATAAACACTTCCCGTTCTTGTCCTGCCAGCTGTAACCGAAGCCAGTCACGGGCAGCCGTGCTTGAGGTAAAGGACATGCCGGGCTGGCGCAGATATTTATCCAGCAGGTTGATAGCACGTCGAATGGTCCGTTGGGCATAAGGTGTCAATCCAGAGGTCGCGGGGAGCAGGCAACTATGCTGGGCCATAACCGCCAGCGGAAAGAGTTCAGGCTGCGATGACTCTGGGGATAATACAGTATTCATGTCAGGCATTCCTTAGTCGATAAGATGCATAATGGCGCTGCATTCCGGATGGTTTAGCGCGTAGTCGCGTAAGCGATAATAGTGTCCAGTCATAGCGTCACACTCGGTGCGACAGGCGTGGTGGCTGTAAGCCATTAGGCAGACTGCTATACCGGCAGCCTCTCCGCTCATCTCCGCATCGTTGCCATTCATCGGGTTGAACAACGTCCATTTCTCACCGTCGGGCTCTGGAACCATAAATGCGCCGCCGTTGCTGAGTGTATAAAAACTCCAGACGCCGCCGCTGTAATCAGCACACAGCCGATCCATCCAGGCGAAAATGCGAGGTTCAAGGGTTATCCATTGTGGGATGGAGCCAAAGTGCTGCGGCCAGAAGCCGATGCGTAACTCGTCCGGGACCACTGAGGCAGTAATTGCGGTATGCTCCGCGAACTGATGATTTTGTGTATTCATTAAACTATCTCCTTATGCAGGAACTGTTGTTTAACGCCCGAAAAACTCGAGCATGTTTTCTGCCATCACCCACAGGGCGCGATTGAGCTTCACATCGCCATCAATACCGGTAACAGCACGGGTGCGGCTGCTTTTCCCCTGTGCGGTTCGCCCTGACAGACCACCTTTCATCAGGTTCTCCTGCACGCGCTGGTAGACGGTCCACAGGTCATCGCTGTAGTCCTCCCGGCGACGTGGGGTCAGCAACTGCGATACCGTGACCGGCTGGTGGTCCTCACCAAATCGATACTTCAGTGCAGCATTCGCCAGTGCGTGACGGGCGGGTATAGGTAGCGCCAGTGACTGCATTGCATCGCGCTTCTCCTCCACCCGGTCAAACACCCCGAGCACTTCGTAAGCCCCTTCAATCACCTTCTCAACGACATTGCCTTTATGTGGCACCCGTACCTCTCCGAACGACTGACCGCAGACCAGGCCGTTGGTACAGACGCCACGAAACAGCCCCGGCAGCATCTGGTAGCTTGATGAGCCGTCGTGGCTGTTAAGCAGAATGATTTCCGGTACCTGATGCCCGGTAAGTTGACCGGCACGACGCAGGCGAAGCATGTGTTTGGTGTGTTCCCGCTTGCTCTGGTCACGGACCTTTGTCTGGCAGGCAAAGAACGGCTCAAAGCCTTCACACTGCAGGCTTTCGAGGATGGTGATGGTCGGGATGTAGGTATAACGGTCTGAACGAGATTCATGCTTGTCACTCCCGAACACGCTGGGTACATGACTCATCAGCTCTTCGTGGGTCAGAGGCCGGTCACGGCGTATCTGGTTTATACGGCCAAAGCGGCTGACTAGTCGCATAGCTAACTCCTTATCTGATAATCAAATAAAAACAAAAAAGGCCATGTTCCCGAAGGAGCATGGCCTGTTGCTATCTGGTGTTGGTATGTTGTGGGGTGGAGAGGTCTGAAATGTAAGTAACTAATCGCTGTAATGTGTGGTCCGGCATTCACTGAGGTCAGACAGCTCTTTCTGCGTATTCTTCAGCCCAGGACTGAAGGAGCCAACTTTGTTATTGTTGACGTAAACATCGAAATTAGACGACTGACCCAACGTGTCAATAAATGACACCCAGGCGTTATCGCCATTCCTCCAGCCGAGGGATGAAGGTAACGGATACTGGCTGTTATCCATGACCACCGTTATTTCTGTCCCGTCATCGTGAGAATCCAGCATCGTACCATTGGGCAGGGTTACTAATACGCCATGCTGCAGAATGTTTTGCTCATCCGGATTACCGGTGCAGTTGAGGTTAAAAATGACCTTCTCGGGGCTACTGATAATGTATTCCGTCACGCCCATCCCAAAACCACTCGTCCACATATTGGGAATAGCCTCTGCTGTTGATACAGAAGCCAGCATAGCTAATGTAAATATTACGTAAGGCAGTCGCATAATGTTGTCCTCAAATCATGTAATAAAGCTTTTGTCGTTTAAAACAATAAAGTAATGAAAAAACAGTTGGATTATTTTATTTGTTTGTAGCGAAACGCTTCTTTCCCGGCATAAATCCCGACGAGATCGTCATAACGAGGGTCCTTTTTATTCGGGCGGAACGTTACTTTCATATCGGAACTGCACATATCCTTCATGGTGAGATTGAATTCTTTACCTGGCGTAATGGTATAACCTGTTGCCACATCGTCTTTACTGGGAGTGATCCACCCCCATATTCCCCCCGGACAATCTCTGGAAGGTTTCGAGCGAACAACAATAAACCATCCCATTGAATCTACTTCCGTCGCTGTACACAGTTTTCTGACCTGTCGATGGGCATCACACCAGAATATATTCCCACTTTTATTATTCACTGCCGCAGGCAGGAACCCGCTATAAGGACGTGCTGCGTGAGCATTACCTGCGATAAGTAAGGGGAAAAACATGACTGGTAGTAAAGACAATAATTTCAATTTTTTCATTAGATTAACCTTACATTCAATTGTGGAGACCATCTCTAATCAGTTTGTCCGGATTGCCCCCGACTTTCTGAAGGAGAAAATGAATTCAGCGACTGCTGAATAAAACGGAAATGAGGTAAGGCAGAGATAAAATGTTTATCCTCCGACAGCTGATAGAGAAGCTCACTACGAATAAATGTTTCCCGCGATGGCCTTACCAGATGAATCTCATCCAGCCGGAAGACACGTAATTGCCTGTTATGTTCAGCGACAAGATACCAATAACCGTCAAGCGCGATTAGCCGGTAAGGTGCGATGGCCTCATGACGCTCCCCTTCAGTCAGAACGGTGATGCGCTGACATCCCGAAATAGCTCTGACCAGCCTGTAGAAGGAGAGCTTTCCGGCCGGGGGATGAGGTCTGTCCTGATGCCATACCAGACAGGGTCGATCATCACAGTCCAGCAGGCTGCTGATCAGGCGCCGGTCAAAGCCCGGGAAAACTCCGGCCAACCCCGTGCGGTGAGCAAAGGTCAGAATATCTATTTCCTGCCGAGTACTGTGAATATCCGAGCGCAGACTGCACTGCCCCTGGTAGTAATCCAGGTCGAGATACATCAGACGTTCCCGAAAGTCACGACGCAGCGTGCGCTCTGACACCCCGAATTCAGTTGCCAGTTTGCGAATAAACAGAGTTTCACCGGACACCAGGCGGCTAATAATCAACGACAACCTGACAGCAAGCCGGTCATGTCGCCGCTCCTGAAGCGTCATGAAAGATTTCTCCTGAGAAGTTAACTCTCTGAATTAATACTGATTACTTTAAAGGAAGGAGTGGACAGGGTATGGACAACATCGGAACTATTTTTTATGAGCAGTCCAGCCTTGTGGGCGCTCGTCTGACAGACAATGATGCTTCGCCTGATTTAATTGATGATAAAACGCAGTGGAAAGGACGTGTCCACAATCAACAAATCATTAACAACCAGTTCATCATTCGCAGAGAAAATTGCGATATCAGAAGAATATCCAGTCCCAGACGGCCCGTGCGACCGACACCACCGCATCACGCACGGTACGAATCACCGTTTTCAGTGGCGCAGGCAGGAATGACGATGACTCAACCGTATCAAAAACCCGGCCCACTGCGTCACCGAAACTGTCACGGGCCTGCGACTTTACCGGCTCTGTGCAGAGTCTCCCTTGCAGTTGTGTCACCACCGGGCTGGTGGCGCGGTCAGGCAGACAGCGCATCATGGCTGCCACCATCTCCTCAATGCCCCATCCAGTGCGGGCGGACACCACACAGACCGGATGATGCAGTTTAAACATCGCCATAATCGCTGCCTGCTTCGCTTTAAGATTTTCCAGTTGGTGCGGTGAAGGCTTGCTGGTGAGGGTATCCCATTCATGACAGGGTTCGATTTTGTCGGCCTGGTTAATCACAAACAGTACCTTTTGCCTGTAAGGTTGCATCACACCGTGCCAGAACTGCTCGTCCACGGTTAGTGCCCGATCATCGGCCTTAATGACCCACAGCACCAAGTCCAGCTTCGGCAGCATTCGACGGTACAGGGCCCGATACTCATGATCCCGTCGCCCGTTTTCACCTACACCCGGTAAATCGACAATCACCAGACTGTGACGACCGCTGCGCAACCGGAAGCGCAGTACGTCGCGAGTACAGGCGTTCACATCACTCACCGGGGACACCTCGCCCTGGAAAAGTTCGTTGCAGAGAGAGGATTTACCAGCACCACTTTTGCCCATGATGCCAATCACCGGCTCGTAATGGGTCAGGTTCTGGATACGTTCAAGAATAAGCTGGCGAAGCGTGCGCGGAAGCGACGCGAGCGGTTGTTCAAAGGCCTGAAGGCCGTTAGGTTTATTCATACAGTAGTCTCAGCGTGAAAAATAAAAAACCCGCTTTCCAGTCAGGAAGGCAGGGATTCACGGAGATAATATCTAACTGAAATTATTTGGAATTTTAGATTAACACGTAAAGGAAATTGTGCAGCGCAGAACTAAAAGATGTCCGCTGAGTGCCAGGAGCGGAATTTTCGCGCCTATCAAGAGATGGCCAACTTCAGTTTGTCAATAGAGAGGATATACTGCAAAGTATATGATGTCACCTATGGTTCGGTAGCCAAATTCACTATGCCACAACAATCGGCTTTGAACTTGCCAATGAAATCCAAGGTATCCACAACATAAGGATTACTGGGGTGACGGTGCTTTGTGCTGTTCTGTACCTAACTCGCGAGGCTGAACCGGGAAACTGATGTAAATAATAATTAAGTTCAATGTTAAGGATTAAAATGTTTAGAATAAATTCAATCATGAACGACAGTCGAGACAAGGTAAGAGTCCATGACTTTAGTGAAGACTCACATAACAATTATTACACAATTCTCACTGGCGATAATGCAAGCGGCAAATCTAGTTTATTAAGTAAGGCTATAAATTTCTTTCTGTTTAGCAATGTAAATAACAAAGATCGCAACCCCGCTGTTGAACTTGAATGTTTATCAGAGAGGAATCCTAGCAAAATCATTGCCATATGCAACTCAAAGTTTGATAGATTCACATCCAATAAAATCCTCAATGATAAATTAAATAATAAAGAAGCAACTCAAATTACAATGAGTTACATTCACCCAGAGGTAAATGACAATACCAGGAGAGGGATATCGGGTATTGTTGACCAATGCATTAAAAATTCATTGCGTCATAAAAACATAAGAGGTTTGCAAGACGCTAATAGAGTGAAAGAAGCATTTATGATGTTTGGGTTGCAATCTGATTTGCACCTTAAGTGTACTTTGAATACACAAAACATAAAGTATGTCTTGTCTATATTAAGCAGCCTGGTTAATGGTGGGGTGATACTGTCTGACGAAGGTATTACGCATACCAAGAAAATTGATTATTCAAAAAACGAAGAGTTAAAAAATAAAAACTTCAAGTTGGACAAGTCTATTGAAATTATTTTAAGAGAAAGTGAATATAAAAACCATTTGGATGGGTTATACGACACGTTGCTAATGTTAGATGCAGGGAAATTTACACAGGGAAATTTTAGTAGTATATATTTTTCTGTTGCAGAAGGAACAATTAGCACGGAATCTAAATATCTATTTGATGATCTAAATGAAGCTGAAATAATTAATATTTTATTTGTATTGGATGTGATTAATGTTTCTGATATTCAGGTTATGCATCTTAACTCAAAAAAAGAAGTCAACATAGTTTCACTGAGTTCTGGGCAGAGAACATTATTCGGCAATGCAATTGTATTAAGTGGATATGTAGAAAAAAACTGCATGATATGTATTGACGAACCAGAGAATAGTTTACATCCTGAATGGCAACTTAATTTTATGCGTTTCATCTCTCTTTTATGCCCCGACACTCTTGAAGCTCATATACTTATTGCGACGCATTCACCTCAAATTATTTCTGGCATGCAGTTTGATAATGGTTGTGTGCTGTCCCTAGAAAATAGAGATAATTTTGATTCAATAATAAGAAAAGAAAACAAATATGAAGAAGGTGGTTTTTATGAACTACAGCCTTTGAAAGCCTATAGAGAGCAGTCTGCTGGCAAACAACTTACAGGTGTTTTTAAAAGCCCTGGGTATAAAAATGACTTTATCATAAAAAAATTACTCTTAATACTGTCTAAGATATCAAAAAAAATCGCTCTTACAAAAGATGATAATGAATTTATGGACGAAATCAGCATACTCATTGATAAAAAGAGAATACCGGAAGGAGACCCTGTACAACTGATATTCAAGCAGATCCTTAGCTTTGAGTATGCAAGGAACTCTGATGATTAATAGACCTATTGTATACAGCGCAACAGCTCAGGAATTTGTAGATACATTCAATGGAGACGCCTCGCATTGGGATGGTACGTGCGCAGTGCGTAAAGCCTTCCGAAAAGAAGTTAGAGATTATCATCGCGATGAACAAGAGTTCACATGTCCTTATTGTGGGAGATTAAGAGAAGAATTTCATGGTGGGCAATGGGATATTGATCATATTATCCCCAAATCTTCTTACCCACTATATCTCTACACCCCAAGAAATCTTGCTGTTACGTGCAAAGACTGTAATACGCATAAATCCAAAAAAAATCCACTACTAATTACACTCGACAGCGGAGCACCCTACCCTGAGAATACTGAGTCTTACAAAATAATACATCCGCATTTTGACTCTTACAATGAACATATTACGCTAAGAAAAGATAAAACAGGTCGATCATATCATGAAGTAATTACAGATAAAGGCCGCGAAACTTTCCTTATGTGCAATTTGATTCGGTTCAGCGAAGTGATTTGTGGCACCTCTGAGTTTATTCCTGAGTTGGGAACTGAAATTGGTATCACTAATAGCTTTAGTGAGTCAGTTCAAGTATGGTTGGCGGATTATGACGATCTAAATCCTATCGATGCGGAAATCGCCTTACAGGCTCTGATGCAAAAAATAAGCCTGCGTTGACACCTAGTCAATTGGAAAGATAACAGACAGTGTAGTTAAAAGTAGTAATGGGCGTGTTAAGCTAATTTTATTTAGCTATTTAGGGAGCAAAATGCTCCCGCTAATTAATATACAGTAAAGTTAGTGACGCTTTCATCTGGCAGTAAGAAAGCCGCAAACTTCCGCTCCTCGCTCATTGCGGACCTTCAGATCAGCTAGCCTGCACGCTTCGAGCCAGAAGTAATCGTTCTAATTTTCATACCTCAGCTATGTACTCTGTACGTAACGGGACAAGAGGGAGTTGTTAGAGAACCCTGGTCGATTCAGATTCATAACAGCACTGAGAAATCAGACGAAGAAACCACTGAGATCACAACGCTATTTAGCAGATCGCCGATAAGATTTCGCCGCTTGCCAGGCATGTTTCATCTTCTCAATAAACTCCAGCTTCTCTTCAGGTTGGACATTCCACACATCTATAGCCGCAATAATCATGTCATAACGCATAGACGTATTATAAGGGCGAAGATAGCCCGCTATTCGTCCTTTTCCTTTGAGATAATCCCAGAGATATACTAACTGAGTTTCATCATCTCGTGACATCCAGTCAAAATCTGTCAGGAAAAAATCATATTGCTCAAGCCAACGCTCATGCAGTTTTCTGAAATAAGAGATCTTATCTCCAAGTGAGCATGGAGCTTCATCAATGTACCTCATCACACCATTGATCAGTTCACGCTCAGTTACCGGAGTGGGATTGTACACATCGGTACTTGCTCCCGCGTTCAGATAAAATCGGGAGAAAACACGTTTCGGTTTTTTCGAAGCAGTAGACTGTGGATTTGTTATCAAGTCCCAATCAATATCGTCCAAATCTATATTCAAATTAGAGAAATCAATATTGGTGAAGATATTATCGCCTATTAAAAGAGAATTAAAATCACTAGAACAACCGACGTCATTCCCCAACCCACCAAGCGTCAACCCTGCAGATTTTACTGGGTATTCAAAAATGTAATGGTGAGCAAACCACGATGCTCTAGGTGTACCTTTGAAACAATCAAAATAATCTTTATCAATCAGTTGCAGGTCAGCCCATTCTTTAAGTGTTTTCCGCGCAATTTTGATTCTGTCCTGATCGCCATGAAAATGCCGTTCAAGAATCTGAGAGATCAAGCGTCGAAAATCATCCGGCGTATCATAAGTACTGCACAGTAACGAGTGATCTGTGTTGAAAATCCTATTTAACGTTTTTAGGTACATTATCTCGTAGCGGATCATATCGTAATGCAACATCATCTCTTCCCTCTAACTCTGGCTCCTGAACACAGATTAGCATGAGCATCTGTTTGGTAGATGGAGGAGAGTCACAGACCTGAAGAATGACTGATTTTTAACTGATATCCTGCTGATTTTATTGTGATAATACTCTGACATTTCACTGCGTTATTCCTGTGGTTTTTACTCTATGAATCTCCTCTGTTCACCTCATTAGAATCGTTCAACAGCAGATATGAACATTTGGGTTTTTAGTATAATTAAGGGGTACTCCCTGTTTCTATACCACCCTGTTCACAGCTCCTTCCCCCAATCATTAACCCTGCCTGTCATCCCCTTGATACACAGTTCCTTGTATCTGCCGTATCCCCGCTTCTCTTAAAAATTACATCTCATCCCAATCCTTTGCACTCCATCTGACAAAGGATAAATCAATGCACACACCTTACCCTTTTAACCCTAGATACACGATGAACTGGTTTCTACTGTCTCTGATCAATAACCACCTGAATCAGCTACTGAACCGATACTCGCGAATACAGGCACTCAGACTCAACCTGTTCTATCAGAAAGGTACAGAGCGCTATAAACGTCATTCATGGAACGAAACCGAGCGAGAGGTGCGCATGCTGGTTGAACGCACCCTGCAGCACACAGATCTGGCTGGGTATTTCTGGGTACTCGAGAATTCTGTAGACCATGGGTGCCATGCCCATATTGTGTTCTATCTCGACAGGCACCTTAATCAGGCTACCTACCCAATAGCTGAGAGAGTCGGAACAATATGGCGGGAAATAACGCAACGAGAAGGCTATTACAACCGCTGCGAATACAAGTCCACTTATGAAGTCAGTATTGATAGGCCGGTGAACTACGGTGATACCGAAGCCATCGATAACCTGCGCTACATCATCAGCTACCTTGCCAAAGAAGAGCAAAAGCACGGTCATTATCATTACGGAGCCAGTGAGATACCGCCGCCCAGCGGGCTGGGGCGTCCTCGCACAGTGTAACTCACTTTCTGCACTTTTTACGCATCAATCCATTGATGTGGAGGGCTGGTGGTAACGAGCAATTAACCACCAGCTCAGGATAATCCCACAATGGAAGACAGCATCATGACAGAACATATTTCTTTGCTTGATGACCAACTGGTAGATATGCGGTTCATCACGAAGCTAACGGGGCTGACAGATAAGTGGTTTTACAAGCTGATTAAAGATGGCGCCTTCCCCACACCCATCAAACTTGGACGAAGTTCACGCTGGTTGCAAAGCGAAGTCGAAGCCTGGCTGCAGGCCCGTATTGATGCATCCCGCCCTCAACGCTAAACCCTTTCCCGTTCGTTAACAAACCAGTGCGCCATCTCATATCCGCCCCTTGCGGAGTCTTACGGCTGCATGTCAGTTACTCATTAAAGGAATATCAGAAATGAACAATTCACCCTTACTCAACCATTACCAGACCTGGTTGGATGATTTTACCCGCGTCAGTCTGTTCCACGGTTTATGCCAGCAGCACATCACGCAGTGGCACAGGCTGGCGATAACCGCCTGCCCGATGCCAGGCAGTAGCGTAACAGAAGTCGTCATTCCACAGTGTCTGCTGCCGGTCACCCGCACCGACCGACTGGGATCATGTACTGCCGCCCCCGGTCTGACTAAACACACCGATTATGCCCTTCTGCCCGGTGTGCTGCTCAGCGAATGTTATCGACTGGGGAAAAGTCGGCTGGCAAACCAGTTACAGATGTTATTTCGGCTTAATGTACAGCCCGGTATGCGCCAAGCACTGACCCTGCTGTGCTGGTGTGAGCTGGCAACAGGTAAGGATATGGAGGAATGGTATGCGCTGCATCTGCCACTGCCTGACACATTGACGCAATGGTTGGCAGTAAAACAGCGGGCATACCGGGGACTGAAGACGCTGACTGACGGTTACATTCGTGCCACCCAGCCGATGTGAGGGACGGATAATGCTGATACCAAAATGCTATATCGCACAGCGTAAAACCGGTGAGATTTTCGCTGTCAGCCAACTGAATTCAGGCGATGAAGAGTGGTTCTGCCATCACTGCCAGTGCCCGTTGATTTTCCATCCCCCCACTATAACGTCACCGCACTGGTTCGAACACGACATACTTCAGGGACAACCAGAAGCACTGCTGCAATGCCCCTATGTGGCCCCCGTCAATGCAAAGCCTTCAGCGGTGGCTAAGCTACAACGCCTTCTGGCACAACTCCCACCGGTCATCACGACCACACAATGGCAATGTACCATGTGCGGCCTGTCATATTGCGGTGAGAAGTGCTGCCCTCAATGTAGAAAAGGGATATATAGTCGGGAGATACGAATTTAGCGATACGTACCAGGCAATCATGAGATTGATTGGTACACCAGAAAGTTATTATATGCGGGGATATAACTTCGGAGTAAAAAATCAATCACTTTCCATCACCCAGCCTCTGATGCTGATGGATTGAGCATTAGTATTCCACGACGGGTTGGTAATATATTAATATATTAATATATTAATTAACCAACTGATATAGATACATTATCATCTCAATATCACATCCTATACAGTCACTCATACACGACAGCCTTAATGGCTGGTACTACCACCCTTTAAATCCTTAATCCCTTCAACAGCCCATTGCGGGTAAGGCTTTGCTCGACCCGCAATGCATTACCCAAGGAAAATTATATGTTTGACAATATCTGTCTCGATAGACGGCATGCACCATTCAACACAACTTACCTACAACGTATTCTACGCGTTATCAATAACGCGACTGCAGAGTACGCACGGACGATGGCAGTTCGGGTAGACCTGCGTCTTCCTGACAATGTGCTCATTAACCGACAGGGTCTGATATCTCGTTTCATTGAATCCCTTGATGCAAAGATTACAGCGCGCTACAGAAGTAAGTTGAAGCAGGGTAAACGAACATATCCATGCCACCTTCGCGATGCCTGGGTTCGGGAGATGGGTGAGATTAATCAGAAATCGCATTACCACATGGTGTTATTCGTGAATAACGATACGTTCAATGGACTAGGGAGTTACAAAGAAGACGGGACGGGCCTGGCGTCTCTGATACGTGAAGCCTGGCTAAGTGCTTTACAACTTAGTAACCTCCCAGGGCACTGGGCGCTAACCCACTTTCCCGATAATCCACTTTATTACCTGGATATTAACTCACCTAGTTACAGAGTGATTTATGATCAACTGACGTTTCGATTAAGTTATTTTGCGAAACAACGCACTAAAGATTACAACAGGGAGGAACGATCTTTTGGATGCAGCCAAAGTTAATAGGCTCGATATTACAACACGATAAACATTGGTTTGACCAAGTTAAAATACACTGGCTACATCGTATTTTACCCTCAGCGGCATAGTCTCAACGCTTCCAACTTGGTAAACTCTCGCCTAATTTCTCACGCGACAGGCAGCGTTTCAGCACTGGTGCTTGTTACCCCCCCCGTCGCGTTCTCAGTATTGTTTTCACCGGACACCATATGGCTATCAAGAAGAACGAACTTTACTCCTCCCTTTGGGCGAGCTGCGACGAGTTGCGTGGCGGAATGGATGCTTCACAGTACAAAGACTATGTGTTGACCCTACTGTTTATGAAGTACGTCTCTGACAAAGCTAAGGGCAACCCTTACGCGATGATTGAAGTGCCGGAAGGGGCAAGTTTCGACGATATGATTGCTCTCAAGGGCAACAAAGAAATTGGCGAAAAAATTAACAAAACCATCAGATTACTGGCTGAAGCTAATGACCTGAAAGGTGTTATCGACATTGCCGACTTCAATGATGAAGACAAGCTGGGCAAAGGCAAGGAGATGATCGACCGCCTTTCCAAGCTGGTGGCAATCTTCGAAGGGTTGGATCTCTCAGCCAACCGCGTTGACGGAGACGATCTGCTGGGTGATGCCTACGAATATTTAATGCGCCACTTTGCTACAGAGTCAGGTAAATCCAAGGGGCAATTTTATACTCCTGCAGAGGTGTCACGCATTCTGGCGAAGGTGATTGGCATCAGCAAACAGACACCACAGGATGCTACCGTTTATGACCCTACTTGTGGTTCAGGCTCACTGCTGTTGAAAGCCAGTGACGAAGCAGGTCCGAAGGGGCTGACCATTTATGGCCAAGAGATGGATTATGCGACCAGCGCACTGGCACGCATGAACATGATCCTTCATGACAACGCCACCGCTAAAATATGGAAAGGCAATACCCTAGCCGATCCGCACTGGAAAGATGGCAACGATAATCTGAAAACCTTCGACTTTGCTGTAGCTAACCCCCCTTTCTCCAACAAAAACTGGACCAGCGGGCTGGATGCTGCGAACGATACTTTTGACCGTTTTGTCTGGGGTACACCACCAGAAAAGAATGGCGACTATGCTTTCCTGTTGCACATCATCAAAAGCCTGAAAAGTACCGGCAAAGGTGCTGTGATCTTACCTCACGGCGTTCTGTTCCGTGGCAATGCTGAAGCACGTATTCGTGAGAATCTGCTCAAACAGGGTTATATCAAAGGCATCATTGGCCTGCCCGCTAACTTGTTCTACGGCACGGGTATCCCAGCATGCATCATTGTCATCGATAAAGAAGATGCCCAGCTCCGAGCGTTCAATGCTAACGGCGAGAGTCAGCAAGGCATCTTTATGATCGATGCCAGTAAGGGCTTTATTAAAGACGGCAATAAAAATCGCCTACGTGCCCAGGACATCCATAAAATTGTCGATGCGTTTACTCGCGAGCAGGAAATCCCCCGCTTCAGTCGCATAGTCCCGCTGTCAGAAATTGCGGCCAACGACTTCAACCTCAACATACCTCGCTATATCGACAGCAGCGATCCGGAAGATCTGCACGACCTTTCTGGTCATTTGGCTGGTGGCATTCCCAATCGCGATATTGATGCCCTTAGCGCTTACTGGAAAATTTTCCCGACTTTACGTCAGGATCTGTTCGAACCTGCCCGGCCTGGTTACAGCAATGCTCGAGTCGAAGCAAGTGAAGTTAAGGCCACTATCCTGGCACACCAAGAATTTGCCGCTTTCAGAGCTGGAGCACTGATCCCCTTCGAAAAGTGGTTTGCAGGTTGTCAGCTTGAAGAAATTGCTCGTGGAGACTCACCAAAACAGCTAATTGAAGAAATTGGCGAGCGACTTCTCGCTGCATATGCGTCTGAAGCCACAGCTGAGGTTCCACTGCTAGAAAACTACGCAATTTATCAGTTACTGATGGATTACTGGATGGATGTGATGCAAGACGACGTTTATGTCCTGAGCCAAGATGGTTGGCAAGCAGGCAAAGTCCTACGTGAGTTGGTTGTGGAAAAAGGTGAAAAACTCAAAGAAACACCGGACCTGGTAATAGGTAAGAAAAAGTATAAGGCAGAACTATTGCCGCCAGCTCTTATAGTTGCTCGTTATTTTGCTACCGAGCAACAACAGCTCGAGCAACTTCAATTGGCTTATGAGGAGGCATTGCAAGCGCTGGAAATTTTCCTTGAAGAAAACACTGGTGAAGATGGGCTTCTTGCTGATGCGATGAACGATAAACAAAAAGTAACAATAGCCAGTGTAAAGGCTCGCCTTAAAGTTGCCGCTAATAAAGAAGAAAAGGCAGTACTTAAATCTGCCCAAGCATTGTTTGATGCCGAAACCCAAGCCAAAAAAGTTTATAAAGAAACTCAGGAAAAACTAGATATTGCAGTCTTTTCTCATTATCCGAAACTCACTGATAGCGACATTAAAATTCTTCTGGTGCAGGATAAATGGCAGAGTAGCCTGACTAATGCTCTGGAAACGGAGATTGAACGCGTGACCCAACGGCTAGCCAATCGAGTAAAAGAACTGGAAGAGCGCTATAGTGTCACTCTACTAAATCTCTCACAAAGCATTGATGGATTGGAGGCGAAAGTTGTTGCACACCTTAAGTCAATGGGATTGACATGGGCATAATGGAGATGCAGCTCAATATGAAAAGTGAAGAGAAAGGCACTAAAACACAAATGGTAATCCCTGATGGCTATAAGCTAACAGAGTTAGGTGAAATCCCAGAAGATTGGCAATGTGTACAGTTAGGAGAAATAGGAAAATGTATTATTGGGCTTACTTATAGCCCTCGAAATGTATCGGATACAGGTGTTTTAGTTTTGCGTTCGTCAAATATTCAGAATGGTAAACTAGCATACCAAGACAATGTTTTTGTAAACATGGTATTACCAGAAAGGGTTATCGTAAAGAAAGGTGACATATTAATTTGTGTCAGAAATGGAAGCCGTCAATTAATTGGCAAGTGCGCACTCATTGATCAAAAGGCCGAAGGTTCTGCTTTCGGTGCCTTTATGTCCATTTTCAGGACTTCAGCGCACGACTATATTTTTTATCAGTTTCAATCTGATTTGATTCAAAATCAGATAAATGAGACGATGGGGGCCACGATAAATCAGATTACAAACAAAGATTTATCTGGATTCAAAATACCTATCCCTATCTGTGTAAAAGAGCAGAAAGCCATAGCCAATGTGCTTTCCGATACTGATGCGTTGCTGACTCGCCTTGAGCAGTTAATTGCCAAAAAACAGGCCATAAAAACCGCTACCATGCAGCAACTGCTGACTGGCCGCACTCGCTTGCCACAATTTGCCAAGCATTCAGATGGGACACTCAAAGGCCATAGACCCAGCGAATTGGGAGCTATTCCTGAGGACTGGCAAGTAGTTCCTTTTAAAGATGTGCTCACGATAAAGCATGGTAAAAATCAAAAAGAAGTCGAATCACCAAGTGGACAATATCCTATTTACGCCACTGGTGGGCAGATTGGAAATGCAACATCTTTTTTATTTGATAAACCATCAGTATTAATTGGGCGGAAAGGTACAATTGACAAACCCCGATATGCTGAAACCCCTTTCTGGACAGTGGACACACTATTTTACTCTGAAATAAAAAAGGATTTTTGTGTAAAATTTATTTATTACAAGTTCTGTATGATTGACTGGATGCAGTATAACGAAGCATCTGGTGTTCCTAGTTTAAATGCTCACACCATTGAAAATGTGTTGGCCACATTACCCAATTTAGAGGAACAAACCGCTATTGCAAGTATCCTCTCAGATATGGACGATGAGCTCGAGGCACTAGAGCAAAAACTCGCCAAGGTCCGCAATATAAAACAAGGAATGATGCAGCAGCTGCTGACTGGCCGTATCCGTTTACCGTTGGAACAGCAGCCATGAAACATGCCCTTGATAAGACAGTTCTGTCGGTCAAGGGTCTACTGAGCCTGACTGACGTAACCATTCCGGCCTATCAGCGTCCTTATAAATGGACGGTAAAAAATATCAGCGAATTGTTTGCGGACATAAACAGTCATCTCGATAAATCGGCCTACCGCTTGGGCTCAGTAGTGTTTCATCAGCCTGAGAGTAATAAAGAACATAGACTGGATATCGTCGATGGTCAGCAACGAACTTTAACATTAATGCTGGCAGTATGGGCCATTATCGAAACCCGACTTGCTGAATTGGAACGTCAGGATTTGCAGGAAGCGCTAATCCAGCTAAAGCCCTCCGTTGAAGGTTTCATGGGACGGCAACGCTTTGCCAGTCAGGTATCGGAATACAATCTGTACCAGAATTATCAGGAGCTAAAACGTAGGGTTATCCATCGAGAATTCAGCGAGCAACATATTGATTTTCTCCTCAACCGCTGCCAGTTGGTGGTCTTTGTGCTGACTGACCTGTCTGAAGCCTTTCAGTTCTTCGACTCACAAAATGCCCGAGGGCGGGATCTGGATCCACACGATCTGCTTAAAGCCTTCCATCTACGTGAATTCGCCAGCCATGAGGTAGAACTGAAAGCGGCTTCCGTTGCCCATTGGGAAGGATTACCCAGCGATGACCTGGCTAATCTTTTCGCATCCTATCTCTACAGGGTACGTCAGTGGTCGCAGGGAAATTCAGCTCGTTTCTTTGGTAAGGATGAAGTCGGCCTATTCAAAGGGATCAACCTTGATCAGATTGGTCAGTTCCCTTATGTGGAATCTTTGCGCATAGCTCACCATTTTGTAGATGACTATAACAATCAGTATCAGCGCAAGATTGATGGCCAGAAAATGCGTTTCCCTTTCCATCTGGATCAAATGGTTATCAATGGAAGACGTTTTTTCGAAATGGCAGAACACTACCAGCAACAGGTATCGGCAATTATTTCCAGTGAGTATGCCAGCACTCATACTCAAAAGCCGTTAATGATTCAGGGCATAGTCCTTGGTGAAATGGCAACTCAGATACTAAGAACGTTAAATAGCTATCGAAATCGCTATCGAACTGGGGATCAATATATACGCACTATGTTTGATTGTGCTCTGATCTTTTATATCGACAAATTTGGTGGGCAGTCGTTATCTGCAGCGATTGAAAAAAGCTTTATCTGGGCCTACAGGTGCCGAATCCGACAGCAGGTGGTACAGCTAGCAACTATGGATAAGTACGTGCTGGAAAATAATCTGCTCCGAGTAATCAAAGAAGCCAGAGTACCTTGTGATGTGCTATCTATACCATTACTCACAATTCGGGCTTCAGAAAATAATAATAACCGCCGTACCGGTAACCATGAGCAAGACGAGCTGGTGAGGCTGTTCAAGGAGATGAACTACTATGAGTGATGCAAAGGTAGCATCCTTTACGGTCAGATCATTACTGGGTGATGCATCTCGTTACCTTATCCCCATGTACCAGCGTAATTATGCCTGGGGAGAGGGGGAGATCACTCAACTTGTGCAGGACATACTCGACTACCAACAAAAATGTCTGCATAGCCTATACCCTCAAACTTACTACATCGGTACGTTAGTCGTGTTCACTCGTCCTGATGGGGACGCAGAGATAATCGACGGGCAGCAACGTTTCACTACCTTATCCCTTCTTGCTAACTGGTTAAAAAAACATGCGGGACCCACGCTGGATATGAGCTGGTACCAAGGGATTAACTTAGGGTTTGAGAGCAGACCTAAGTCTGGAGAAACCTTTGCTCGGCTCTGGCAAGGCGTCGAACCACATAAACTGCGGAGCAAGGAATTTAATGAAGGGCTGATCAAAGGCTACGAACTTATTGGCAAGGTTCTACGCGACTTGAAATTAGTTGGTGACTCATTAACTCATTTTTGTACCTATCTGTTCGACCATGTACAAATTGCCCGAATAGAAGTGCCTGCTGATACCGACCTCAATCATTTTTTTGAGGTGATGAACAACCGAGGCGAGCAACTCGAAAAGCATGAGGTGGTGAAAGCACGGCTCATGGCGGTACTCAACCAAATAACAGATCCGCAGGAAAAACAAAGCAGCCTTAACACCCTTTCTCGAGTCTGGGATGCCTGCGCAAACATGGAACGTTATGTCCAATACGGTTTCACACCAGCTGAGCGTCATCGTTTGTTTGGTCAGGAAAACTGGGGGCAGTTTGTGCCTGCTGATTTTAATTCGTTAGCTGACATGCTTATCTCATCGGTTTCGGAGCTTAGCACAACAGAGAACCAAACAACCCGCACACTGGCTGACATCCTAAAGTCATCTTCAACCATAAGTGGTGATAGAGGTGAAGAAGATGAAGGTAGTTCAGAGCGTTTTAATAGTGTTATCAACTTCTCCAACTTCCTGCTCCATGTGTTGCGTGTCTGTAGCCAAACAAGAAAGGTCAGAGTAGATGTTCCGCTTGATGACAAACAATTAATAGAACAGTTCGAACTTCGGTTATTAAAGCAGAATGACCCGGTTAAAGCGGTACAGAATTTCATCTTTGCACTTATCAAATGCAAATATCTTTTTGATCAGTTCGTGATAAAACGAGAATTCGCTAAAGGTAGTGATGGGTGGAGCCTTAAGCGCCTGCGTTGGTATTCGGAAAAGAGCACCAGCTATACCAATACGTTTAATGAAGATGATGGTAGCTATGTAGACATCAACCGACAGATCTTGATGTTGCTTTCCGCGTTCCACGTTTCAACCCCTACTCTGGTTTACAAGCACTGGTTGAATGGGGCTTTGTACTATCTGTTTAATGCCCATTCCGCTGAAAACCAGATAGATGCAAGGAAGTACCTCGAGTATCTGGAGCATCTTGCCTCCGCGTTTGTCTTTCAAAACTTTCTGGCAGAACAAGAACCAAAATCATATTTTGAGATTATCTACGGTAAAGAGGTACATCTCCAACCTGCGGTACTGCCGGATAAGATTCAGAAGAAGATGCGCTTTGGGGTGATAGCAAACAACCTGGTATTCAATTACCTGGACTACTTACTCTGGTGTCGTGACAGAAATAAAGCAGAGATAGTCAAACGTTTTGAATTTACCTTCCGAAGTTCAGTAGAGCATTTCTACCCTCAGCACCCCATGGATGGCTTTAGGACATTACCAGATACATCGTTGCATTCCTTCGGCAACCTCAGCCTGATTAGCCACAGCAAGAATTCGCGACTTAGTAATTTCCAGCCAAAACAAAAGCAAGAGTACTTCGAAGCGAGCCTTGAACATAATGAAATTGATAGTCTAAAACTGCTCGCCATGATAGAGCTGATGAAGAAGAACAATCAGTGGGGGGAAGAAGAAATCGCCACTCACGAAGCAGAAATGCTGGCAGTGTTAACTAGTGCCGGTGGTAGTGATAGCGTATTTAGGGAGGTGTTATGAACAGTGTTGGTCAACGTGAACGCATGACACAAAAACGTGTTATCCAGTTATTCACCGATCATCTCGGTTATCACTATCTTGGTAACTGGCACAAAAGAGAAGACAACCGGAACATCGAACCAAGCTTAGTTTCTGCCTGGCTAACAAAGCGCGGCGTTTCAGAAGTCCTAATCGCCCGAGCATTACGGCAACTGGATCGAGCCGCAAGCCTCGGTGAAGGCCGTATCCTCTATGATGCAAACAAAGAGGTGTATCGCCTGCTACGCTACGGTGTGAAGGATAAAGAAGGTGCTGGTGAGCAGAATCAAACCGTATGGTTGGTGGACTGGAAAAATCCAGAAGCCAATGATTTTGCTATAGCTGAAGAAGTGACCTACAACGGCGAAAATAAAAAGCGCCCGGATTTGGTGCTGTATGTTAACGGTATTGCGCTTGGTGTCATTGAACTAAAACGTTCTACAGTGTCAGTCTCAGAGGGCATCCGCCAAAACCTTGATAATCAGAAAAAAGCCTTCATCCGCAACTTCTTCACTACCATCCAACTGGTGATGGCCGGTAATGATTTAGAAGGGCTTCGCTATGGTGTAATTGAAACGCCGGAGAAATATTACCTTCAATGGAAAGAAGCCGCTGAATCCCCCCACGCCAACATGCTCGATCGCCATCTGGCCCAGATATGTAATAAACAGCGCCTGCTGGAATTGATCCATGACTTTATCGTCTTTGATGCTGGGGTGAAAAAAACCTGCCGCCATAACCAGTATTTTGGCGTCGCTGCAACGAAACCTTTTATTCAGCGCAATGAAGGCGGCATCATCTGGCATACCCAGGGCAGCGGTAAAAGTCTGACTATGGTTTGGCTGGCAAAATGGATCAGAGAAAATATCACCGATAGTAGAGTGCTGATCATAACCGACCGCACAGAGCTAGATGAACAAATCGAAAAAGTCTTCAACGGCGTGGAAGAGGAAATCCTTCGCACCCGAAGCGGAGCAGATTTGGTAACTCGCCTTAATCAAACCAAACCCTGGCTTATATGTTCGCTAGTGCATAAATTCGGCCGTCACGAAGAGGATGACATAGAGGCCGACACTGACGATTTCATCGAACAAATAAAACGAAATATCCCTGCCGATTTTAGCCCGAAGGGAAAATTATTCGTGTTTGTGGATGAGTGCCACCGAACCCAATCCGGCAAATTGCATTCGGCAATGACAAGCATTTTGCCAGATGCACAATTTATCGGTTTCACCGGTACCCCGCTGATGAAGAAAGATAAGAAGAAGTCAGTGGAGGTCTTCGGGCCTTATATCCACACTTATAAATTTGATGAAGCAGTCAATGATGGGGTTGTACTGGACCTGCGCTACGAAGCTCGTGACATCGATCAGCGGGTCAAATCTCAGAAAAAAGTCGACCAGTGGTTTGATGCTAAGACATCTAAACTTTCTCGCCTTGGCCAACAGCAACTCAAGCAAAAATGGGCCTCGATGCAGAAGCTGTTGTCGAGCCGCTCGCGGCTGGAACAGATTGTGGCTGACATCCTTCTCGATTTTGAACAAAAGCCACGACTCGCCGACGGCCGCGGTAACGCTATGCTGGTTTGTTCCAGCGTCTATCAGGCCTGCAAATGCTATGAGATGTTTAGTGAAGCTGGTTTTGCCGGTAAATGTGCGATTGTGACGAGCTACCAGCCAAATGCCAGTGAGATTAAAGGTGAGGAGAGCGGTGAAGGACTGACTGAGAAACTGGCCAAGTACAACATCTATCGCAAAATGCTTGCGGAGTATTTTGAACAACCTGAGGCTGAAGCAGCCAAACGTGTGAGTGATTTCGAAAAAGAGGTCAAACAACGATTCATCAAAGAACCGGGTCAGATGCGCCTTCTGATAGTCGTTGATAAGTTATTGACTGGCTTTGATGCTCCGTCTGCCACATACCTCTATATCGACAAGAAAATGGCCGATCACAACCTCTTCCAGGCGATATGTCGCGTTAACCGGTTGGATGGTGAAGATAAAGAATACGGCTATATTGTCGACTATAAAGACCTTTTCCGCTCATTGGAAAAAACAGTTCAGGACTACACTGCAGAAGCCTTCGACGGCTACGACAAAGAAGATGTAGCCGGTTTACTGAAGGATCGATTGCAACAGGCAAAAATCGATCTGGATGGTGCTCTGGATGCCGTTCGCACCCTTTGCGAGCCAGTTAAAATGCCACGTAATCAACTTGATTATCAGCATTATTTCTGTGGAGAATCAGGGGCGTCAATAGAGCAGATATCTGAGAAAGAAGCTTTACGTCTGACATTGTATCAATCCGTGGCGAAGCTTATCCGTGCTTTTACCAATCTGGCAGGTGAGCTAACAGATGCTGGTTATAGCGAGCAGCAGGCAAATCAAATCCGCATCGATGTTGAGTTTTATACAAAAGTCCGCGACGAAATAAAAATAGCCAGTGGCGATTTCGTGGACATGAAGCAGTTCGAGCCAGGTATGCGGCAGATGCTGGATCTTTGGGTGGATGCCGATCCAAGTGAAACCCTTATGGATTTTGAAGAACTAGGACTGCTTGAGTTGATTATTGAACGCGGAGAAGAAGCACTGGATGGACTTCCAGCCGACATGCGTGGCAACCAAGAGGCGATGGCTGAAGCGATTGAAAATAACGTTCGCAGAACCATTGTTGATGAAAACCCAGTAAACCCGAAATACTACGAAAAAATGTCGGTGTTGCTTGATGAACTGATCGCACTTCGTCGTCAACAAGCGATCTCCTATCAGGAGTATCTGGAGCACGTACGTGAACTGGCGAAGCAGGTTAAACATCCGCAGTCAGGTAGTAAAAGTACTTATCCAGCAAGTATTGATACCCTCGCCAAGAAAGCGTTGTTTGACAACCTCGGGCAGGATGAAGTCTTGGTGACAAAGATAGATGCTGCAGTCCGTCATACCAAAAAGGCCGACTGGTATGGGGATCGTTTTAAAGAACGCGAGATTAGTTTCGCTATCGCGGAAGAGATCAAAGGTTATTCTGTGACGGTCGCAGATGTAATGGCCCTAGTGAAGGCACAGAAGGAGTATCGCTGATGCCATTGGTTACCTTTGGTGAGCTCACTCTCGATTTGCAGCGTAAGCCAATCAAAAACCTGCATATCAGCGTACTGCCTCCGGATGGCCGAGTGAGAGTATCGGCCCCCGTCTCACTGTCAGACACAGCTATCAGGATGGCTGTTGTCAGAAGGCTGGTATGGATCCGACAGCAGCAAGCACAATTTCAGGCTCAGCCGCGCCAGAGTGAACGAGAAATGTGTAGTGGCGAAACACACTACCTTTGGGGAAGAGGATATCGGCTGGATGTAGTTTTAGTCGATAAGCCCGCTGAAGTGAAACTTCAGGGTGGTTGGATACGTATGAAAGTACCTCCACATTATGATACGGCCCAGCGGGAAGCGGTTCTCAACCAGTGGTATCGTGGTATTTTAAAACAAAGACTGCCTAAGTTAATGGCAAAATGGCAGCAAGAGGTAAAGGCTGAAGCCAGTTTTGTTGGCATCAAGCGAATGAAGACCAAATGGGGTAGCTGTAATCCACAGACAGCACGTATCTGGATCAATCTCGAACTGGTAAAAAAACCACCTGAATGCCTTGAATTCATTGTGGTTCACGAGCTAGTTCATCTACACGAACGCAAGCACAATGAGCGTTTTATCGGCCTGATGAGTATTCATTTGCCAAACTGGCGTGAACACAGAGCTAAGTTGAATAAAATGCCCTTGGCTTATAATCATTGGGGATATTGAAATTTAATCAGAAAATGGTTGATACTATTGCATCAACCATTTCCATCAATTATCAATAAAATCTTTCATTTCTCTTTCTAATTCATGCAATGTTGATAGTAGTTCTTCACGCTGTTGACGTAATCTCTCAAGATCAACAAAAACCTGCTCCTCATGCTTCTTAACATACCGAGATAAATTTAAATTAAAATCATTTAATTGTATTTCATCATAAGAAGCCACATGTGAAAAATTATCGACACTACTCCTTTCAAAGTAGCATTTTGATACTTTTTCAATGATTTCATTTGTTATCAAATTGCGCCCTTTTACGGGTTTAGCCATATCAGATGCGTCAATAAACACGACATTAGAATTGTTTCTATTTCTCCTGAATATCAAAATGGCGGTTGGTATCGCTGTTCCAGGAAGCAACCTATCTGGTAGACCTATTACCGCATCTAACAACCCTTCACTGATTAAATTTTTCCTTATACTCTCCTCTTGACCTCCACGGAACAATACCCCGTGAGATACCAGTATGGCCATTCTACCAGTTGCACTTTTAAGTGTTGAAATCATGTGCAAAATAAAGGCATAATCACCCTTAGACTGAGATGGGAAACCTAAATTAAAGCGACCATAATCATTACGTACTAAATCATCATGATTCCAACCGATAATATTTAACGGAGGGTTAGAAGCAACTACATCAAACTGCATCAATCTGTTATCTGTATCCAGAAGCTGAGGATTAGATATTACATCCCCCCATTCTATCCGACTATTAATTTCGTTATGCATAATCATATTCATTTTAGCCAAGGCCCAAATGGATCTATTAACTTCTTGACCAAATAAAGTATACTTATTGCTTCTAAAGGATTTTTTTATTTTTTCCCCTAGGGTAATTAAAAGAGAACCAGACCCACAAGTAGGATCACAAATACTATCTCCATACCTAGGCTGCAATAACTCTGCAAATAGTAGTGAAACACCTTCTGGAGTATAAAATACTGCCCCCCTCATAGCCGAGTCAGATGCAATTTTTTCAAAAAGATATCTACATGCTACTTTTATCTTTTTATTACCATCCTGGGTATAATCAAATTTCATTTCAGGACTTGCAAAAATATCGAGTAATTCATTAAGCATCCGGTCTCTTTCTGATTTTGCACCAAAATTAACCGTCGCAAATTTTATCGACTCGAATAAATAACCACCTCTACTTTGGCAGACCGAATCAATAGCCTGATCAATTAATCTCAGCGAATCATCAATCCTCTCTCCGATATAATCACCATGATTCTTAGCATCATGATATATTTTATAAAAACTAGCATCCTCTGGTACTCGAGAAACAATTTCTAACAACTCAGAATATTCTTCATTGATTAAATCGCATTCATAATCAGCCTTAACATCAGAAATATATTTCAGCAATAACATTGAAAATATATAATCTTTATAAGAAGAAGAGTCAACTTTCCCTCTAAACAAATCACAAGCAAGTAAAAGTGATTTATGAAGCACCTTCATTTCACTCATTTTCTAACTCCTCGCTATTAATGATACTTTCACATATACCATCAAAGAGCACATCGCCATTTTGTATTAGTGAATTATAGACTGTTTTTTGTTTATTCCAGTTTCTATTAATAGAACCAATCTTTTCTTGAACCCCCAAATTTGGGAGTTTAACAGTCATTTTAGAAACCGTTTTCGAATTAATTTTACTAATACTAGTACCTTCACTCAAACTGCGAATATATTTACTTCCAGAAGTAGAGTTTATATACCAATGTAAATAATGTGGTAGTATTAGATTTTCATTACATCTAATTACTGCTAACTGATTAGACGTAATGATTGGTTTGCCTAGATTCCCTTCGATAATCCCAGCTGAAAACACAGGTCCCCGCAGACGTAATAAAATATCATTAGGGAAAAGATAATGCTTCTCAGGATTACCCTCTGGGATAACAGAGGTTAAAGCACCCAGATCTAAACTGCCGTCCAGCCCAATATCTTTCGTCTGGATGAGATAACAGAAGCCTTGCTCACCAGCATCTTGTATTGCCGATTTAAAGGGCATCCCTAAGCGGATCTCAGCAACACTCTCTAATGTAACAATTTTATGCATAAGTAAGTTAGGGAGATTACTCTCCCTTTCCTCCAGTAGTTTTAAGCACAATTGAGTGTTTCCAATTCACATCCCCCACACGTACATCTAAATCCATCTGCAATGAGGAAAAGGAGAGCGCGTGTACCAGCATAACAATACAAGCCATATTCCCCCCCTTACTTATTGACTTTTTACGCAGGGATTGATATTTTTCCTCATTCATTTTGTTAGAGCCTCTCATAGCGGTTTTGGCCAGAATGTTTCGGGTAAATAGCAGTTGCCGCTGCTATTTACTCCCTCTCTTACCTAGATAGTAGCGTCGTACTAGGTCAGTGAGAAGACTATAACAGGTTACAGAGAATTTATGCAACAGTAGCGTCGTACTACTTTTTCACGATGTCATCGTCGCTATGCATCATGGGCTCACTAACCTCATGATTATTCTCATTTATCTTGCGGATTCATGATTGAAAAATTTTTTGGTGTTACTTTCCAAAATCAAACGGACTTACCCCTATCTCCCGATTCGCATCCAGATAATCCGCCCACCACTGCAGCATCAACCTGCGCTCCCCCAGATGTTCCGCTTTATGGATGTAGGCAGCCCTAACAGAGCTACGCTCCTGATGGCTCATCTGCCGCTCTACGGCATCCCTCGACCATAGACCCGATTCAATCAATGAGCTACAGGCCATTGTCCTGAAACCATGCCCACAGACTTCCGTTTTCGTGTCATAGCCCATCACTCGTAGAGCCTTGTTCACCGTGTTCTCACTCATGGGTTTACGGGGATCGTGATCTCCTACGAAGATCAGGTCACGGTTCCCATTCATGCTTTTGATCTTTTCCAAGATAGCGAGAGCTTGTCGCGACAAAGGAACGAGATGAGGAGTCCTCATCTTCGAACCACGTTGAGAATGCTTAACACCTTCCAGCGGTTCACGCTCACCAGGAATCGTCCACATAGCCGTTTCAAAATCGACTTCTGACCAGCGGGCAAAACGCAGTTCGCTTGAGCGGATAAAGACTAACAAGGTAAGTTCGACAGCAAGTCGGGTTAATGGTCTTCCGGAATAGTGTTCGATGCGGTGAAGCAATTCAGGAATGCGGTTAAGTTCCAGAGCAGCACGGTGCTGTCTTTTTGCCGTAGCAACCGCACCGGCAATCTCTTGCGCGGGGTTATAGTCGATTAAGCCGCTCTGAACAGCAAAGCGCATAATCGCGGTAGTTCGCTGTTGTAAACGGGCGGCGACTTCGAGTCGTCCGGATGATTCCACAGCCTTAATGGGCACAAGCAGATCTCGTGTCTTCAGGTCAGCAATATTGCGTTTGCCGATAGCAGCAAAGAGATTATCCTCAAGACTTTTCAATACACGAGCACTATGCGATGCGGACCACTTCTGATTGCTGGCATGCCATTCTCGGGCAACCACTTCAAACGTTATCGCTTCCTGCTCTTGTTCTACCTTAACAGCTTTCTTATTCTCACTAGGGTCGACGCCGTTAGCTAACAGCTTACGGGCCTCATCCCGGCGTGCCCGGGCATCCGCCAATGACACTTCAGGGTATTTCCCCAGCGCCAGCATCTTCTCTTTACCACCGAAGCGATAACGTAGCCGCCAGTATTTGGAGCCGTTAGGGTGAACCAGCAAAACCATGCCGTCGCCATCAGTCAGCTTATAGGCTTTTTCTTCAGGCTTAGCCGAACGAACCTTCACATCACTCAGAGCCATGATGAGTATCCTTTCAAGGGTTCTGTGTGGGTAC
>OKVX01000291.1_pt1 | contig 27626 bp, 30 predicted proteins | sample 1606941 | NCBI WGS metagenome assembly OKVX01 (sample SAMN03281016, study PRJEB24777) | human gut metagenome | isolation source: fecal sample PR161 from 1 month old female Malay infant, caesarean... | reverse complement strand
TCATGCCGCTGATAAACGCGATATTACCGACGTTACCTGCCAGCTCACGGACATAAAGCGTCAGGATAGGCGCGATAGACCCAGTGGCGACCTGAATGATCATTGTCGTGACAAACAGACTGAGTACGAGGCGTGGGCTTTTCAGCGAGGCGAAAACCTCTTTTGCATGGAGCATCTCTTTTTTCGCCACCGGGGTGAAATTTTCCCGGATGCAAAAGAGCGTTAACAAGAAGCAGATAAACAGAACCGAGGCGGTGATAAAAAAGACCATCCGCAGCCCATACGTATCGGCCAGCAGACCGCCCGCCAGCGGACCAAGCAGTGCTCCCGCTACGCCGCCAGTAGATAAGGTGCCCATCGCCCATCCACTACGGTTTCGTGGCATCTGTGTTGCAATCAGCGCGTTGGCATTCGGAATAAAGCCGCCGAGCAAGCCGAGCAGGGCGCGCAATACAAGAAACTGCCAGATATTTTGCGCAAGTCCCATCAGGGCCATGACCATCGCCATTCCCAGCGCAGAACGCAGGAGCATGATTTTACGCCCTTTACGGTCAGCGAGGCCGCCCCAGAAAGGAGAGGCGATTGCGGAAAAAAGAAAAGTAATACTAAAAACCAGACCGGACCACATGTTAAGCGCGCTATGCCCGGTAACGCCAAGTAGCTCAACGTAGAGAGGCAAAAAAGGCATAACCAGACTAAATGCCGCGCCAGTTAAGAAACAGCCGATCCAGGCCACGGTCAGATTACGTTTCCAGTTTATGGGTGCAGGAGATGACATTACCTTTCACGTTACGCGTGTTACACGCGAAAAATTAGCAATTAAAAATAATAAGCCTGCTAATTATGCGCCCGGGTGATAAAAGCTGCAACGGAAAGCATGTGAAGAAATGCAACCAGCGCAGCCCGGCGGACCGGGCTACGCAGGAGGTTAATAGCGGGAAGGGACACCTTCCGGGCGGGTTTTGAAGCGACGATGCAGCCACATATATTGCTCCGGGGCCATCAGAATGCAGCGCTCGACAACCTTATTCATCCAGGCGGCGGTCTCTTCTGCACTTTCCAGCGGCGGCGTGGTTTCACCTTCCAGCATGATCAGCTCATACCCTTTACCGTCTGGTTTACGACGCGGTACGAAAGGTACCAGGCATGATTTAGACATTTTCGCCAGCATCCATGTGCCGGTAGTGGTAGCGGTCTGCTCTACCGCAAAGAACGGTACAAAGACGCTGGAGCGTGGGCCGTAATCGTGGTCTGGCGCATACCATACGACATCGCCGTTTTTCAGTGCGCGAACCATCCCTTTCAGATCTTTACGATCTATCATCGTCTTGTTTGAACGTAACCGTCCCCACGTTTGTAACCAGTCCAGTAGGGGATTGTCATTGGGCCGATACACACCAATACCAGGAATATGCATACCGAAGACGCGTGCGCCCAACTCTAGTGTTAAGAAGTGCACGCCGATAAGCAAAATCCCCTTGCCTTCGGCGAAGTGTTTTTGCGTGTTTTCCATCCCGATGACATCCACCCAGCGATGGATTCGTCTGTCTGGCCAGAACCACGCCATCCCGGTCTCCATCACCCCCATCCCGACAGACTCAAAATTCTTTTTGACCATTTCATGACGCTCTTGCTCCGGCATGTGCGGGAAACAAAGCTCAAGGTTGCGATGTGCGATACGGACGCGGCGCTTCATCAGGCGCATTGCCAGTCGTCCTGTACCGCAACCCAGGCGATAAATGGCCGGATAAGGCAGTTGTACCACCAGCCACAACAGCCCAATACCGCACCAGGTGAGCCAGTAGCGCGGATGTAGCAGTGACAGGGAAAATTTAGGTAAATGCGTCATATCGTTCCTTTACTCAGCAAAAATCTCCTGCATTGTCGCATTTTTTATTGAGTCAACCAAAACCACCAGCAGTTGAATGCGTAATTGCCAGGCTATTGTTATTGAAAGATGATTTTAATGAGGGAAATGTAGCGCAAATTGTGTGGATGTAAATTGCCACTAATTGCTTTATGATGCCGCCCGATTTTATTGATTACCGCATTGCAGGATACGTACACCATGCCAGTGTTACACAACCGCATCTCGAATGATGAACTGAAAGCGCGCATGCTTGCAGAAACCGAGCCGCGCAAGACCGTCTCATTCTATAAATATTTCTCGATCGTTAACCCGCAGGCCACGCGCGACGTACTTTACACCGCCCTAACAAAGCTGAATGTATTTGGCCGCGTATATCTGGCTCATGAAGGGATTAATGCGCAAATCAGCGTGCCGGAAAGCCAGTTTGAAGCCTTGAAAGCGTATCTTTACAGCTTCGATCCTGCCCTGGATGGCCTGCGTATGAACATTGCCATTGACGATGACGGCAAATCATTCTGGGTCCTGCGTATGAAAGTGCGCGATCGCATCGTCGCGGACGGGATCGAAGATGCTTCGTTTAATGCCAGCGATGTCGGCGAGTATCTGAAAGCCGCTGAAGTGAATGCGATGCTGGACGATCCGGATGCGATTTTTATCGACATGCGTAACCACTATGAATACGAAGTGGGCCATTTTGATGGTGCGCTGGAAATTCCTGCCGACACTTTCCGCGAGCAACTGCCAAAAGCGGTCGAAATGATGCAGGAACACAAAGACAAAAAAATCGTCATGTACTGCACAGGCGGGATCCGTTGTGAAAAAGCCAGCGCCTGGATGAAACATAACGGCTTTAACAAAGTCTGGCACATCGAAGGCGGGATCATTGAATATGCCCGTCGCGCGCGTGAACAAGGGTTGCCGGTGCGTTTTATCGGTAAGAACTTTGTTTTTGATGAACGTATGGGTGAGCGTATCTCTGATGACGTGATTGCCCATTGCCATCAGTGCGGTGCGCCATGCGACAGCCACACTAATTGTGTGAACGATGGCTGCCATTTGCTGTTTATTCAGTGCCCGTCGTGCGCTGAAAAATTCAAAGGATGCTGTAGCGAAGCCTGCCTGGAAGAGAGCCAGTTACCGGAAGAGGAACAGCGTAAGCGGCGAGCCGGAAGGGAAAATGGCAACAAGATTTTCAACAAATCACGTGGCCGACTGAATACAAAACTCGGTATCCCTGACCCCGAGTAAACGCTTTCGCCGGCGTGGGGCTTGTGCTCACAGGCGACGAGCGTGGGCGGATCATCGTCTATGATCCGCCTTTGATGCTTCTGTGGGATGTTACTTCTGCTGCACGCCTTCCACTGAGATTATCAATTCGACCTCCTGCGAGGCAGGGCCAAGGTCGGTTGTGATATTAAAGTCTTTAAGTTTAATTTTCCCTTCCGCTTCAAAACCAGCGCGTTTGCCACCCCAGGGATCATCGCCCTGACCTATCAGTTTGGCTTCCAGCTTCACCGGTTTGGTCACGCCGTTTAAGGTCAGATTGCCGGTGATATCCAGCTCATCACCGTCTTTTTTTACGTCGGTCGAAGTGAAGGTTGCCTGCGGATGTTTCGACACATTGAGGAATTCACCGCTGCGAAGGTGTTTGTCGCGTTCCGCATGGTTGGTATCGACACTGTTGGTATTGATGGTAACACTGACTTTATCAGAGGCAGGATTGGCCTCATCAAAGGTAAACGAGCCGTCAAAATCTTTAAATGTGCCGTACAACCAGCTGTAACCGAGGTGCTGGATGCGGAAATTGATGAAGGCGTGTTGACCTTCTTTGTCGATTTTGTATTCCGCTGCTATCGCGGAACCCGCAGAGAACAGTAACGAAGCGAGAGTGAAACCCAGCAGGCTTTTCTTCATATCATACTCCAGAGTCAGATGACGATTTCCCCAGCATGCGCTTTAGGGTGTCGTCTTTATCAATGAAATGGTGTTTAAAGGCGGCAAGGCCGTGCAAGACCGAAAGGATGACGACCGTCCATGCCAGCCACAGGTGAATATCTCCGGCGAGGTCTGCCTGCGAGCCTGCATCGGCGATCGTGGCAGGCACATCAAACAGGCCGAAAACGCTGATGGGTTTCCCGTCAGCGGTGGAGATGAGGTAGCCACTGAACAGGATGCCGAACAGCAGCAAATAAAGGGCGATATGTGCAACAACCGCGCTGACGCGGGTCAGTCGCGAGTAGCTTGCGAGTGGCGCGGGCGGTGGAGAGAGGCGACGCCAGATAAGGCGAACCACCAGTACCAGCATCAGGACAATGCCAATGCTTTTATGCAATTCGGGCGCCTGGTGGTACCAGCCATCATAGTAGCTAAGCGTGACCATCCATAAACCCAGTGCAAACATGCCATAGACTGTAATTGCGACCAGCCAGTGCAGGACAACAGAAATTGCGCCATAGCGAAATGGAGAATTACGAAGTTGCATAATGTGAACCGCGAGAGTGTTAAAGTTAATTTAAAATGGCGTCAGAAAAATAATATTGCAACTTAAAAATAACAATTAATAATTCTGCTTTTTCAATATCATAAAATTTGAATAATTTATCGTGAATGTGTTCAGTAGATTCGAGCGTAAGGGGGCGATTGATGCTTGCAAGGCCTGATCGGAAGGAGAGAGGGTAGGGTTTGTTATTTCAAAAAATCTGTCGATATTTTTAATTTTTTTAAATCAATGTCAATAAACGTCAATATTTGTTATTCGGCCCAGACGATATAAATAAGATCCACAAGGGCAATGATTGACCATAAAACGATATATATCATTAAATGCTCGCGGACATTATTAACCAGATAAATGAATAAGCGGCGCATAATCTCTCCTGATAATCGGCCAAAAGAAAAGGCGACCCGCAAAGGGGTCGCACAAAGAAATTATCCTGCAAAGCGTGCTAAAGAGAAGGGGGTTAAATCAAACTTACTGCTTTCACCCAGGGCGAAGAGGGTCGCGATTTCCCCCAGTACAGGCGCAAATTTGAAGCCATGCCCGCTTAAGCCTGTGACCAGCAAAACATCAGAAGAGCCGGGTAGGGCGTCGATAATAAAGTCTTCATCAGGAGAATTGTCATAAGTACAAGAGGCTCCGTACAGACACCCGCCGATGCCGGGTAAGAACTGGCGCAGGAAGCTAAAGCATTCAGAGCCATCAGAAGACACCGCGCCAAACGGTACGCGCTCGCTGGCCTCGTTGATAAGTTGTCCGCCGTTATGCTTGCCGATTTTTAACGCATCATCCTCGGCAGGGAAACCATAGTATTGAGAGCCATCCGCCATTTCGCCGGTAAAGGCCGGGAAGCGATTTTTGGTGCTGTAACGACCATCGGCCTGGAACCAGGCAAAGACTTTTCGTACTGGCTGTACAGGTAAGTCCGGAACCAGTCGCGAAATCCATGTGCCGCTACTGACCAGGACTTTTTTCGCGCTGAATGTGCCCGCAGACGTATCAATACTCACACCATCATCGGCAGTATGCAGGGCTGTCACCGGGCAGTTAAACAGCTGTGCACACCCGACTTCTTGTGCCAGGCGAATCCAGGTTTTAATTGCCAGTTCGCTGCGCAGTACGCCGGAGTCTGCTTCGAACAAGCCGATGTAGTCATCCGGGACGGCGATTTCTGGCCAGCGTGCCATCAGCGATGGCGCATCAAGTTTTTCTACGGCCAGATTCCAGCGTAGCGCGCTTTGCGCGACATTGGCCAGAAAAGAGGAGTGCGCAGGGCCAAGATTGAGGACGCCGGTGCGCTCAAATACGGCTTCGCCACTTTCAGCAACCAACTGCTCCCACAATTCCTGAGCGCGCAGTACCAGCGGAACGTATTTTTCACCCTCCCCATAGGCATGGCGGATTAAACGGGTATCGCCATGATGGCTTCCTTCCTTATGCGGCGGCAGGTGCGCATCGGTCATCAGTACGTTGAGACCGGCACGGGACGCATAATAGCCCGCCGCAGCACCGACAGAACCGCTGCCAATGATGATCAAATCGTATTTCATGTTGTTCTCCATCAAGTGCGTAGGCAGGAGAGTAAATAACCGGGAGGCGTTATACAAGACGGGAAATAATTAAGGCACCCTATGGGTGCCTGTTGAGTGATTATTGAGCATTATCGCTAATGCCTACGATACTCATTTTCCTGGTACTCGCCTGATTCTATTTTGGCGATACCCGCTTCTAAAATCGAAATAAACTGGCGGGCAACTTCGGTCGTTAACCACAACGTCTGGCCTACTTCGGTATCCTGTGAAGCGGCTCTGTTTGGGGTCTGGTAATGTAAGCGCAACATCAGTGCGTCGTAACTGTCCACTGTGCTGATATCCCATCCAACCAGAGGATGGGTCTGGATGACTTCATTATTCTTTTCCATCATAACCCCCTTATGGCGTGTTAAATGACAACGACTTTCGAGGTTCAATGCGTGTTTTGTGAAGCCTTTTCAGTATACCAATATTTAACCTTGCTGATCGAATAAATAACACTCTGCAACATAATTTTATTGCAGTTGGATTTTTTTGAACAAGAAAGCGCTAACTTACGCGTTATTTTTAAGCAGGTTAGGCGAGGAGTAAGATTTTTGCTTAAAAAAAACAAAAAAGCCGGGGCGACCCGGCAAAACATGCACAATACAGATTATTTTTTAATCCCGGATAAACCAGTCGTCTGCGCTTTCCCAGGTTTCCTGCAAAATTTCACTGACGCGCTCTTTATCTTCTTTTGCTCCGCCCATCACGGACAAGTTATTTGCTGCCGCATAACGAACCGTAATTTTATTTTCGCTATCAGGGTAATAATTATTCAGTCGGCGGGATAACTCGCTCGCCAGCGCATCGATAGCACCTGGCGGGAGTGGTGTAGTTTTGGCAATAGTCACTTCAATGCGCATGGCAACCCCCTGTGTTATATACTGTGTATTTATACAGTTACCTTAAAAGGTTTACAACAGGGGGGTGTAAAAAAAATCAGGATTTCACTGTCCAGTGCACGGTCTCACCGGCAAGGAACGGGATGATTGTATCTTCCGGCAGGTCAATACTGTCAATGACCGTGGAATCTTCACGCACCAGTTCAATAAAAGACTCATTCACCGGCAAGCCATAAAAACGCGGACCGTTGAGTGAACAGAAAGCTTCAAAATGCTGTAGTGCATTCATCTCCTCAAACACAGTGGCATAACTTGCCAGCGCGGTCGGCGCATTGAAGCAGCCTGCACAGCCACAGCTGTCCTCTTTACGATGGCGGGCGTGCGGCGCGGAGTCCGTACCGAGAAAGGCGCGAGTAAAGCCGCTGGCAACCAGTTCACGCAACGCCTGCTGATGCACGTTGCGTTTCAGAATGGGCAGACAGTAGAGATGGGGGCGCACCCCACCAACCAGCATATGGTTGCGGTTGAACATCAGATGCTGCGGTGTGATGGTGGCAGCCAGTAGCTCATTACCGTCACGCACATATTCTGCCGCATCTTTAGTAGTGATGTGCTCAAAAACCACTTTCAACCCCGGCAGACGCTGGCGAAGCGGTTCCATGACCGTCTCGATAAAGCGGGCCTCGCGATCGAAGATATCGATCTCCGCATGGGTCACTTCACCATGTACCAGCAGTGGCATCCCCAATTTTTCCATACGCTCAAGCACCGGCATGATGGCATCAATGCTGGTTACCCCATGGCTGGAGTTGGTGGTGGCATTTGCCGGATAGAGTTTGGCGGCAGTAAAGACGTTCTCGCGAAAACCGCGTTCCACTTCGTCAGGATTGAGCGAGTCGGTCAGATAGCAGGTCATCAGCGGAGTAAAGTCATGTCCGGCAGGCACGGCATCAAGGATGCGCTGGCGGTAAGCGATAGCCGCATCGACGCTGGTCACCGGCGGGACAAGGTTAGGCATGACGATGGCGCGAGCATAGATTTCGCTGGTCCAGGGCACGACGGTTTTTAACATTTCGCCGTCACGTAAATGAACGTGCCAGTCATCAGGGCGGCGGATTTTTAAAACCTGGGATTGTGCTGTCATGAGAGTGCTCCGGCTGGGTGAGAATCAGTCAATATGGCTGGTTTTTTGCCGGGCACTAAGAATAAGCGTATACCCGTCATACTTCAAGCTGCATATGCATTGGCTTCTGGCGCATCCCGGTCACTCACTTGCGTCAGCTTCCGGGAGTTCATGGCTTCGCTGCCTTTTCAGCAATGCGGCTATTTTGGCTGTAAAACAGCTCCGTTTGCCTCTTTTCCGCAAAAAGCCTTACGCGCTTAATCGGTGAGGGGGATGATAATTTCTCCGGGTTTCACTTCGATACCTTTGGCATATTTTTTCGCCAGCGCTTCGCCTTTACTACTGTCTTCACGCAGAATATACGCTGGATGCTGATTAAAGTAGGTTTGCAGGGACTGGTTCAGATAGGGCATTAACGTTTGCAGAATGGACTGCATTTTCTGTGGCGTGACGGTTGCATCGACCACCTCCATTTCCTGGAGATAGATTGCCCCTTTTTCTTTATCAAAGACCGGTAACGCCTTCATCTTGAGCTTCATGGCGGCTTTCTGGCTACCGAAAAGGGAGTTCATATCCAGACTGGCATCGCCAGAAAGCGTAATCTTATTCGGTTCCTCACGTCCAATCTGGCTGGCCAGATTGCTAAGGACAATATGTGCATCCGCCACGCCAGGCAGGCCGATATCTTTGGCGAAATTATTGTGTTTTTGCAGTGACTGGTTAATTTCCTGCTCGCTGATGCTGTACTGTGTTAGCTGGTTACAACCCACCAAAACGCCGCTTAAAATCAGAGCTGCGGCGAGAATAATCTTTTTCATTATGTTCCTCAACAGAGTGCCTGTGTATTCATCCTTGTCTGCAGCATCAGTCCAGGGCACAGGATAAGCCAGCAGAAAAAGCTGAAAGCGGAAGCACAGGCTTCCGCCTGGGGCATTATATCGCCATTGATGAGAGCACGTTAACTTGTGTCTGTTTCGCCATATTATCGCGGTAGTCGGCCACGCGCGTAGGCCAGTTAATGCCCGCAACAATAGTCAGATTCCGCAACAAGGGGAACAGGTGAATATCATCATCTGACAGTTCACCGTTTACTGCATTTGGCTGAACAATTAGCTTATCCAGTGCACGTAAATCATCGCTGATATTTTTGATTAGCCCCGATGAATGGGCCATATGCTCAGCAAAGTTACCGATGGCAGCCTCTTTTTTAGCGACAAAGTACGCTCTCGCTTCAGGCGTTGCGAACTCATCAAAGGCGCTTTTCGCAAAGCGCGGGATGAGCAGGCGGTTAACGTAGCTATTCACTTTTCTGAGCCAGGTTTCGAGGGCCGGATTCTGCTTCCCGGTCAGCAGTGGCTTACCGTCAGACTTGTCGACGTAATGCACAATATCCATGCTTTCTGGCAGATAACGACTGTCATCTTTTTGCAGTATCGGCGCCATTTTTTGGCCGATCATACGGGTTGGCGTGGCTTCGTCATCATTGAGCAGCACATTGAGTTCGACGGGGATATTTTTGAGACCGAAAATCATGCGGGCCTTAACGCAGAACGGGCAGTGATCATAAATGTAGAGTTTCACGATTCTCCTCCATACTGATTGTCCATCACAAAAAAGTATGGAGGAGATTAAAAGGAGTGGCAAATCACGCGCCGGGTTCGAGCAGGCGGGAAGGGGTGCGTTTTTGCGCAAATTGCCACAGCAAGGCGAAAAAGGTGAGAAGACCAATCAGCGCCAGCATCATCCACGGTAACGCCGGTTGACTCAGTGCTTTACCCACGTCAAACAACCAGCCACCGCCGGCGTAACCCAGCGCGCCGCCAAAGGCCAGACCCAGACGGCTGAACCCCATATAGCTGCCGCGTGCACGGGAATCAGCCAGCGCCGCACTTAATGTTTCACGTGCCGGCTCAGCAATAATGGATCCGATATAAAAGGTGCAAATCAGCGTAAACAGTTGCTGCAGACTGGTAACAAGGCCTATTGGCAACAGGCTGAATGACATAAACAGTAGCCCGGCCATCAGTCGATGTTCCAGGCGGAACCGCTTTTCGCTCCAGCGGGCGATAGGGTATAGCAGCGTCAGCGACAGGCTGGCCTCGATGGCATACATCCATTTGACTGCCGCCGGCGAACCGGCAATATCATTCACCATGATAGGCAGCATCAGCATCACCTGTACCGCCAGCATGTAATATCCGGTGAGCGTCAGCACATAGGTGACAAAACGTTTGTCACGCAATACGCGGCTGAGTCCTTCGCGCACCGGTGTTCTTACCGTCGATAATTTCCACGCGGGCAATAGCCAGGCATTAAAGCCTGCGCAAAGGACAAATACAGCGGCGCCGACGACACAGACCAGACGAAAATCGTATTGCAGCAACCAACTGCCAATCAGTGCGCCGATTACCGCCCCCGCGCTGTCCTGCATCATCAGGATTGAGAAAAAGCGGCCACGCTGGGATGGGCGAATCAGCTTGACCACCAGCGCAGTGCGCGGCGGGTCAAAGAGCGTACCGCCAAGTCCGGATAATATGCAGGAGCACCACAGTAGCCAGGGTTCATGGGCGATACCCATGGTGGCAAAACCGGCAGCACGCATTAGCATGCCGGTGACGATCAGTGGTTTAGCACCAAAACGGTCCGCGATGGCACCGCCGAAAACGCCCAGCCCTTGCTGCACGAATTGCCTTAACCCAAGGGCAATACCAACCATCAAGGCAGCCCAACCGAGTTGATCAACAAAACGTATAGAAATAAGCGGGAAAACGACGAAAAAGCCCAGCACCACCAACATATTATCGACGAGCAGGAAATATTTACCCAGGCTCCTTGCCTGCGATACGCGGGACATTTCCCCTCCCGGGAAATAAAAGAAAGTACTTTCATATTCTGCCGGGTCGCCTGATGTTTTCCCATCGTCGGGGCGACAATATTTTTTTATCAAAAGCGGGCTTTAATTCAGAGTTCTCATCGAAAAAACGTATGGATTACGAAAATGCAGGTTGTTGTTTTCACAGAGTGGCCGAGCAAATGTATAGTAAAGGGAAGGGGTTGAGAGTAGTAACCGGAAGGAGAAGGAATGAATGTTTGGCTATCGCAGTAATGTGCCGAAAGTACGCCTGGTCACTGACAGGCTGGTGGTTCGCTTAGTCCATGAGCGGGACGCCTGGCGGCTTGCGGACTATTACGCTGAGAACCGTCAATTTTTAAAACCCTGGGAACCGGTTCGTGACGAGAGCCATTGCTATCCGTCTGGTTGGCAGGCCCGCCTGGGTATGATTAACGAATTCCATAAACAAGGAACCGCTTTTTACTTCGCGCTACTCGATCCAGAAGAAAAAGAAATCATTGGCGTGGCGAATTTCTCCAACGTGGTACGCGGTTCGTTTCATGCCTGCTATCTGGGGTATTCCATCGGGCAAAAATGGCAGGGGCAGGGGTTAATGTTCGAAGCGCTGACGGCAGCCATTCGCTATATGCAACGAACGCAACATTTGCACCGTATTATGGCGAATTATATGCCGCACAATAAACGCAGCGGCGATTTACTGGCGCGCCTTGGTTTTGAAAAAGAGGGCTACGCAAAAGCGTATCTGCTGATTGATGGCCAGTGGCGCGACCATGTGTTGACGGCATTGACCACCAAAGACTGGACCCCAGGTCGTTAAGGAGAAAACATGAAGTATCAGCTCACTGCCACGGAAGCGCGCGTCATCGGATGCTTGCTGGAAAAACAGGTCACTACACCCGAACAATATCCACTGTCAGTGAATGCCGTGGTGACCGCATGTAACCAAAAAACCAACCGTGAACCGGTCATGAACCTCAGCGAGCATGAGGTACAGGACGTACTGGATACACTGGTTAAGCGCCACTATTTGCGCACAGTCAGTGGTTTCGGTAATCGCGTCACTAAATATGAGCAGCGTTTCTGTAACTCCGAATTTGGCGACCTGAAACTTACCTCAGCTGAAGTGGCACTCATTACCACGCTATTGCTGCGCGGCGCGCAAACGCCGGGTGAACTGCGCGGACGCGCGGCGCGGATGCATGAATTTAACGATATGGGTGAAGTGGAAAGCGTACTGGAGACTCTGGCTCAGCGCGAAGATGGTCCGTATGTTGTGCGCCTGTCGCGAGAGCCTGGCAAACGGGAAAGTCGCTACATGCATCTGTTTAGCGGCGATGTGGAGACGCTGATTAACGTTGTGGAGGCGGTAAGCCCGCTTGATACCAACAACGATCTGGCTTCACGTGTCGAAGCGCTGGAAAACGACGTCGCCGAGCTGAAACAGCGTCTGGCTTCATTACTCGCACATCTGGGGGATTAATCGTGGCGGCATTACGTATTGGGGTGGTGGGATTGGGCGGCATCGCGCAAAAAGCCTGGTTACCGGTACTGGGAGCGGCGAGCGACTGGACGCTGGCGGCAGCCTGGTCACCCACGCGAGAAAAAGCGCAGCGCGTGTGCGATACCTGGCGTATCCCTTATGCCGGGTCGTTAGCCGATCTCGCCGCGCAGTCCGACGCGGTCTTTGTCCATACCTCCACCGTTTCGCATTATGCGGTGGTGAGTGAACTGCTTAATGCGGGTGTCCATGTTTGCGTCGACAAACCCCTGGCAGAAAATCTGTCGGATGCGGAAAAGCTCATTGAACTGGCGGCGCGCAAAAAGTTGACGCTGATGGTGGGGTTTAACCGCCGTTTCGCGCCGCTGTACCGTCAGTTAAAACGTCATTTGCCGCAGGCGGCATCGTTGCGCATGGATAAACACCGCAGCAACAGCGTTGGCCCACACGATCTGCGCTTCACCTTACTGGATGATTATCTGCATGTGGTGGATACAGCACTCTGGTTAGCAGGGGGCAGTGCATCGCTTGCCAGCGGCACATTGCTGACCAATGACGAGGGTGAAATGATTTATGCCGAGCACCACTTTGCACAGGGCGCGTTGCACATCACCACCAGCATGCATCGCCGTGCCGGTAGTCAACGTGAGTGGGTGCAGGCCGTAACAGACGGCGGACTGTATGACGTTACCGATATGCGCGAATGGCGCGAAGAACAGGGACAGGGGATTGTGACGCCGGCAATCCCGGGCTGGCAGAGTACTCTGGAACAGCGAGGCTTCGCTGGATGCGCGCGTCATTTTATTGAATGTGTGCAAAATCAGACGGTTCCGGAAACAGCCGGAGAACAGGCCATCATGGCCCAGCGCATCGTTGAAAAACTGTGGCGTGAGGCAATGAGCGAATAACCCTCTGTAACATATGGCGGTAGAAATTCGCGTTATTCCAGGTAGACTAAGCGCTTCGCGATACCAACGCCTGCTTTGTGCAGGCGTTGTGTTTATGGAATCCTAAATGAACTTATTAAAATCGCTGGCGGCCGTCAGCTCAATGACCATGTTTTCTCGTGTGCTGGGTTTTGCACGTGATGCCATTGTGGCGAGGGTATTTGGTGCGGGGATGGCGACTGACGCCTTCTTTGTAGCCTTTAAACTGCCAAATCTCTTACGACGTATTTTTGCCGAAGGGGCATTTTCTCAGGCCTTTGTCCCTATTCTTGCGGAATATAAAAGTAAACAAGGCGAAGAGGCGACGCGGGTTTTTGTTGCTTATGTTTCGGGGCTGTTAACGCTGGCGCTGGCTTTTGTCACCCTTGCCGGGATGCTGGCGGCGCCCTGGGTCATTCTGGTTACGGCGCCGGGCTTTGCCGACACTGCCGATAAATTTGCATTAACCTCTCAGCTTTTGCAGATAACGTTCCCCTACATTTTGCTGATTTCACTGGCGTCGCTCGCCGGGGCGATCCTCAATACCTGGAACCGTTTCTCCGTCCCGGCATTTGCGCCCACATTTCTTAATATCAGCATGATCGGTTTTGCTCTGTTCGGTGCGCCGTATTTCCATCCGCCGGTGCTTGCGCTGGCATGGGCGGTGACGGTGGGCGGTATCCTGCAATTGGTTTATCAACTGCCGCATCTGAAAAAAATTGGCATGTTGGTGCTGCCGCGTATTAGTTTCCGCGATGCGGGCGCGATGCGCGTGATGAAACAGATGGGACCGGCGATCCTCGGCGTATCGGTCAGCCAGATCTCCCTGATTATTAATACCATTTTTGCCTCCTTCCTGGTCTCCGGTTCGGTCTCCTGGATGTATTACGCTGACCGCCTGATGGAGTTTCCATCCGGGGTGCTTGGCGTGGCGCTGGGGACGATTCTGCTGCCGTCGCTCTCGCGAAGTTTTGCCAGCGGTAATCATGATGAGTATTGCCGCCTGATGGATTGGGGGCTGCGGTTATGCTTTTTGCTGGCGCTTCCCAGCGCGGTGGCGTTAGGCATTCTCGCAAAGCCGCTGACGGTTTCGCTGTTTCAGTATGGTAAGTTCACCCCGTTTGATGCCCAGATGACGCAGCGTGCGCTCATCGCCTATTCGGTTGGCCTGATGGGGCTCATTGTGGTGAAAGTGTTGGCGCCCGGGTTCTATTCACGACAGAACATCAAAACGCCGGTCAAGATTGCTATCGTCACGCTGGTGATGACGCAGTTAATGAACCTGGCGTTTATCGGCCCGCTAAAACATGCCGGTCTGTCACTCTCGATTGGTCTGGCGGCGTGCCTGAATGCCAGTCTGCTCTACTGGCAGCTGCGTAAGCAGAATATCTTTACCCCGCAGGCCGGTTGGGGCCGTTTCCTGTCACGTCTGATTATTGCGGTGCTTGTGATGGCCGCGGCACTGTTTGGCATGCTGTATGTGATGCCAGACTGGGCGCAAGGCAATATGGCCCATCGCCTGATTCGGCTAATGGTCGTGGTGGTGGTCGGGGTTGTGGCTTACTTTGCTACGCTGGCGCTGTTGGGGTTCAGAGTGAAAGACTTCGCCCGTCGGATAGCGTAAACGCGAAAGGGAGTCGGCCCTGACAGACGACTCCCGCAAAGAAGAATATGAACGCGACAGCTAGATGGAAATCTTTTTTCCGCCCCTGCTACCCGTAAAGGTCTGACCATTCGCACCATAAAGCCCTGGCTCCTGGTGAGGTTTCAGTACCTCGAGCGCTTTTCGGTTAAGGGCAATTTGCCCTTCGAGCAACCAGCCGTTGTGCTGGTTCAGATCGCGCAGGTGTTGCGTTTTTCGGGTGATTATCTGCCAGCGATCGGCAATATCGTCGTTCGCGCTACTTTGCACCTTCTGCGCTTCGCGGCGTTGCTGCTCAAGATAATCCAGTGTGGCAAGCAATGAGCTTTTCTCTTCCGTGATGCGCTGCAGCGTGCTGCTATGCACATGGCCCACAGAAAGTTGTTTTTGCTCAGCATCCATCACGTCTTTTAATGCGTTCAGGATAACTGTCATTTGATCAAGAATATCTGACAGTTGATTCATACATTATTTACTCAAGTAACTCTGCACTTCGTTAATCAGGGCATCAGCGATTTTGCCGGTGTCCATCTTCAGCTCACCATTACGGATTGCCGTTTTCAGTTGTTCAACGCGTTCCATATTGACGTCGCTGCTGCCCGGTTGCATCAGTTTGGATTGGGCATCACTCAGCGTTACGCTCGTGCTGTTGGCGGTCTTCGATTTTTCCAGACGTACTTTCTGTGCCTGGGTGTCGCTGGTCTCACGTGTTGTAACGGTGCTAACCGGCTTTAAAGGCGATGTACGATCAATGCTCATAGTGTGTTGTCCTCATAGAGGTTTTCCGGCGTTTTGGGTCTGCCATCTTCAGTCGTTGCTTATTTATCGGCAGATGCCGCAAATTCTTTAAAAAGATTATAGGTTAATCAGAATATTCCCATCAGCGCCGACAATTCCACTTACAATTTGCCCTGAAGACATGCGTACCCGGGCACTTTGCGACACCGCCGCATTGTTCAGTGCCTGGCCTTCACTATTGACACTAAAGCCTTCGCCATTTGCTACAACCATCACACGCTGGCCGGCTTTTACTCGCCAGGCCTGGCGCAGCATCGAGAGCTGAACCGGTTGATCGGGTGAGAGATCGCGCAGGCTTACGGCGTCTTGTGCCTGAGAAATATCGAGCATTGTTTTCGGCGGTAACTGATCGAGCCTGCCGCGTTTGAGCGCTACGCTGCCCGGCGTCAGAACCGTGCCACGGGCAATTGCCTGAGCGGCGACAACATAATTTCCCGTCGCCTGGACGTTCACCTGTAAATAGCGTTTTTCGTTACCGCAGTTGGTCAATACGTTGACGTTTCCCCAAAGCTGAGCGTACCCCGTCAAACTTAAGGCTGGTTGCTCGCAGGTGGGATAAAGATTTTTCGGCGTGCGTATTGTTACCACCACCTCGTCACTAAAGCCAGCCAGTCGTTGTGCAAAAAACGCGGTGAGCTGCGCTTTTAAGTCTTGCGCCAACACTTGCGGGCTTAAAATCAAAAACAGCAATGCCGCGGCTAAACCGCTTTTCAACGTGTTCATCGCAGACCCCTGCCTGTTGTTTGTTGAAGAGATGACAGGATTCTACCCGCCATACAAATCTATCAACGGAATAAATAGCGACGCATTTTGCGCTTATTCCGACGATAAGGCGCGCGTAAGGAGATTTAAGCTGTTGACTAAATAATTGTCATCAGCGGGGAAGCCATGCTCGATAAACTTGATGCCGCGTTACGGTTCCAGCAAGAAGCACTGAATCTGAGCGCGCAGCGCCAGGAAATCCTGGCCTCCAATATTGCTAACGCCGATACCCCGGGGTATCAGGCGCGTGATATGGATTTTTCCAGCGAACTGAAGAAGGTGATGGAACGTGGCCGGGCAGAGAACACAGGCGTCTCGCTGGCGTTAACTTCCAGCCGTCATATCCCGGCGCAAGCTATCGCCACCCCCTCTGCGGACCTGCTTTACCGTATTCCGGATCAGCCGTCAGCCGATGGCAACACCGTGGATATGGATCGTGAGCGTACGCAATTTGCGGATAACAGCCTTAAGTATCAGACAGGGCTGACCGTGCTGGGCGGGCAGATTAAAAGCATGATGTCCGTGTTGCAGGGGAATAACTAACCATGGCATTGCTGAATATTTTTGATATCTCCGGCTCCGCGCTCACCGCGCAGTCTAAACGTCTGAACATGGCCGCCAGTAACCTGGCGAACGCCGACAGCGTCGCCGGGCCGGACGGACAACCTTATCGCGCTAAACAAGTCGTTTTTCAGGTGGATGCTGCACCTGGCCAGGCAACGGGTGGCGTAAAAGTGGCTGGCGTTGTTGAAAGCCAGGCGCCCGACAAGCTGGTTTATGAACCCGGCAACCCACTGGCGGATGCGAAGGGCTACGTCAAGATGCCTAACGTTGATGTTGTCGGTGAAATGGTGAACACCATGTCCGCGTCCCGCAGCTATCAGGCGAACGTGGAGGTGCTCAACACCGTTAAAAACATGATGCTTAAAACGCTTACCCTCGGCCAGTAAAAGGAGACTTAAATGTCTATCGCCGTAAATGTGAATGACACATCCAGCAGCAGTGTCAACTCCACCAGCAGCAGTAGCTCCTCTCCGCTGACCACGAGTAGCGCGTCAGATCTACAGAGCAGCTTCCTGACCCTGTTAGTCGCACAGTTAAAAAACCAGGACCCGACCAACCCGCTGCAAAACAATGAACTGACCTCGCAGCTTGCGCAGATCAGTACGCTGAACGGGATTGAAAAACTGAACACCACGCTGGGATCTATCTCCGGTCAGATCGACAGCAGCCAGGCGCTGCAGGCGAGCAATCTGGTGGGTCACGGTGTGATGATTGAAGGCACAACAATTCTGGCCGGTAACTCAACCACAACACCGTTTGGTGTTGAACTGACTCAGGCAGCGGACAAAGCGACTGCGACCATCACCAGCAAAGACGGCACTGTAGTACAGACCGTTGACCTGGGGCCGCTGACCGCCGGCGTCCACACCTTTAGTTGGGACGGCAAGCTTTCGGACGGTACTACCGCCCCCGATGGTTCTTATAAAGTTTCTATCGCCGCCAGTTCAGGCACTACGCAACTGGTTGCTCAGCCGCTGCAATACGCTCTGGTTCAGGGTGTAACGCTGTCGGATTCAGGCAACAAGTTAGATTTAGGTACCTACGGCACCACTACGCTCAACGAAGTTCGGCAGATTATTTAAGCCTTAACACTTATCAGGAGTAAGTCATGGCCTTTTCACAAGCGGTCAGCGGTCTGAATGCTGCGGCCACCAACCTCGATCTTATTGGTAACAACATCGCCAACTCCGCTACGTATGGCTTTAAATCCAGTACTGCGTCCTTCGCCGATATGTTCGCGGGATCTAAAGTAGGTCTGGGCGTTAAAGTCGCCGGTGTTACCCAGGATTTTAATGACGGCACCACCACCAATACCGGACGTGGTCTGGATGTCGCGATTAGCCAGAACGGCTTCTTCCGCCTCGTTGATACCAACGGTTCTGTTTATTACAGTCGCAACGGTCAGTTCACCCTGGACGAAAACCGCAACCTGGTGAACATGCAGGGTTTGCAAGTGACAGGTTTTCCGGCAAGCGGCACGCCTCCGACTATCCAGTCTGGCGCTAACCCAACGGCGATCACTATCCCGACGACGCTGATGTCAGCACAAATCACCACGACGGCCACGATGCCAGTTAACCTGAACTCGTCTTCCAAGACGCCGACAGTGACACCGTTCGACCCGACTAATGCTGACAGTTATAACTTAAAAGGGCCGATCACCGTTTACGATAGCCAGGGTAACGCTCACGACATGAACGTGTTTTATGTCAAAGCAGCAGACAATACATGGGATGTCTACACGCAGGATTCCAGCGTAACGGGCTCTACGGCGACCAAAGCGGCGCAGATGGTCTTTAATCAGAACGGTAGCCTGGAGAGTGTTTACAACTGGACCCCGAATGCTACGACCGGTGGCTATGATCTGGCCACAACAGCAAACGCTAACCCGGCCATTACGGTCACTTCCGGTACGCTTAGCGGCGCTACAGCGGCGACATTCTCCCTGAGTTTCCTGAACTCCATGCAGCAGAACACCACCAGCGCTGTCGTGAGCACCTCGCAGAATGGCTACAAGCCGGGTTCGATGGTGAGTTACACCATTAACGATGACGGCACCATCGTGGGTTCCTACTCCAATGAACAGAAACAGGTATTGGGGCAGATTGTTCTGGCTAACTTCGCCAACAACGAAGGCCTGAAATCTGAGGGCAATAACGTATGGTCTGCCACTAACGCATCCGGCGTGGCGCTGCTGGGCACGGCGGGTACCGGTAACTTCGGTTCGCTGACCAATGGCGCGCTCGAAGCCTCTAACGTGGATCTGAGTAAAGAACTGGTCAATATGATCGTCGCGCAGCGTAACTATCAGTCGAACGCGCAGACCATCAAAACCCAGGATCAGATCCTTAACACGCTGGTTAACCTGCGTTAATCGGCTGACGGGATGGTCTAATGGATCACGCAATATACACAGCGATGGGTGCGGCAAGTCAGACGCTGAACCAGCAGTCTGTCACCGCCAGCAACCTGGCCAACGCGTCAACGCCTGGCTTCCGTGCGCAGCTTAGTGCGTTGCGTGCGGTTCCGGTAGAAGGGTTGTCGCTGCCGACCCGTACACTGGTCGCTGAGACCACGCCTGGCGCTGATATGACGCCAGGCGACCTGAACTATACGTCACGCCCGCTGGATGTTGCTCTGCAACAGGACGGCTGGCTGGCGGTGCAGAGCGCGGATGGTTCCGAAGGGTATACCCGTAACGGCAACATTCAGGTGACGCCGACCGGGCAACTGACCATTCAGGGGCATCCGGTAATGGGTGAGAACGGACCGATTGCCGTACCGGAAGGTTCGCAGGTCACCATTGCTGCGGATGGCACCATTTCCGCGCTGACTGCCGGTGATCCGCCGAACACGGTCTCTCCGGTTGGCAAACTGAAACTGGTGAAAGCGAACGGTAGCGAAGTGGTACGTGGTGATGACGGTCTTTTCCGTGTCAGCCAAAGCGCGCAAGCCACCCGTGGTCAGACGTTACAGCCGGACCCAAATATTCGTGTGATGTCAGGCGTGCTGGAAGGCAGTAACGTCAAACCTATGGCGGCGATGGCCGATATGATCGCCAGCGCCCGCCGCTTTGAAATGCAAATGAAAGTCATTGGTAACGTTGATGAGAATGCGCAGCGTGCCAACCAGTTACTGTCCATGAGCTAATAAACAGGATTTCCTATGATAGGTTCATTATGGATCGCTAAAACCGGCCTCGACGCCCAGCAAACCAATATGGACGTGATCGCCAACAACCTGGCGAACGTCAGCACCAATGGTTTCAAGCGTCAGCGCGCGGTATTTGAAGATTTGCTTTACCAGACGATTCGTCAGCCTGGCGCGCAATCTTCTGAACAGACAACGCTGCCTTCTGGCCTGCAGATTGGTACCGGTGTTCGCCCTGTGGCCACCGAACGTCTACACAGTCAGGGCAACCTCTCCCAGACGAACAACAGCAAAGATGTGGCCATCAAAGGTGAGGGCTTCTTCCAGGTCCTGCTGCCGGACGGCACCTCTGCTTATACCCGCGATGGTTCATTCCAGGTTGACCAGAATGGCCAACTGGTAACGTCGGGCGGCTTCCAGGTTCAGCCTGCTATTACCATTCCGGCTAATACCCTGAGTATTACCATCGGTCGTGACGGTGTGGTCAGCGCCACGCAGCAGGGGGCGACAGCACCTGTGCAGGTTGGGCAACTTAACCTGACAACCTTTATGAACGACACCGGTCTGGAAAGTATCGGTGAAAACCTGTACCTCGAAACGCAGTCTTCCGGCACGCCGAACACCACGACGCCGGGGCTGAACGGGGCAGGTCTGCTGTATCAGGGGTATGTGGAAACCTCGAACGTAAACGTGGCGGAAGAACTGGTGAACATGATCCAGGTTCAGCGCGCTTATGAAATTAACAGCAAAGCGGTATCGACCACCGATCAGATGCTGCAGAAACTGTCGCAACTCTAAGGCGTTATCCGGTGTGGCGCAGGCTACACCGGAACCCTGATTTCGAAGATGAATGTAATGCAAAAAAACGCCGCGGGCCGCTACCCCCTGTTAGCTTTACTGGCACTGATGTTGAACGGATGTGCCTGGGTTCCCTCAACACCGCTGGTGCAGGGCGCAACGACCGCTCAACCGATGCCGGGACCCGTTCCGGTCGTCAATGGCTCTATTTACCAGACTGCGCAGCCTATCAACTACGGCTACCAGCCGCTGTTTGAAGACCGTCGTCCGCGTAACGTTGGGGATACATTGACGCTGGTGCTGCAAGAAAACGTGAGCGCCAGTAAGAGTTCATCAGCGAACGCCAGCCGCGATGGCAAAAGCAGCTTCTCTATGGATACGACGCCACGCTACCTGGAAGGCCTGTTCGGCAATTCCCGCGCAGATCTGACAAGCGAAGGCAGCAATTCGTTCAACGGGAAAGGCGGCGCCAACGCCAGCAATACATTTAGCGGCACGTTGACCGTCACGGTCGACCAGGTGCTGATTAACGGCAATTTACATGTGGTGGGTGAAAAGCAGATCGCCATCAACCAGGGCACTGAATTTATCCGCTTCTCAGGTGTTGTGAACCCACGCACCATCAGCGGCAACAATACGGTTCCGTCCACACAGGTGGCGGACGCGCGAATCGAGTATGTCGGCAACGGCTATATCAACGAAGCGCAGAATATGGGCTGGCTGCAGCGTTTCTTCCTTAATTTATCGCCGATGTAAGCGAGGTATCCAGTGTTTAAAACTCTTGTTGGAATGGTACTGGTACTGGCTACCACCTTTGCGCATGCCGATCGCATTCGTGATCTGACCAGCGTGCAGGGCGTGCGGGAAAACTCGCTGATAGGCTACGGGCTGGTGGTCGGGCTGGACGGTACGGGTGACCAGACCACCCAGACACCGTTTACGACACAAACGCTGAATAACATGCTGTCGCAGTTGGGGATCACCGTGCCTACCGGCACCAATATGCAGCTGAAAAACGTGGCAGCGGTAATGGTCACCGCGCAGTTCCCGGCCTTTGGTCGTCAGGGGCAAACCATTGACGTAGTGGTCTCTTCAATGGGTAACGCCAAAAGCCTGCGCGGCGGAACGCTGCTGATGACGCCGCTGAAAGGGGTCGATAGCCAGGTGTATGCGTTGGCGCAGGGGAATATTCTGGTCGGTGGTGCAGGAGCCGCAGCGGGTGGTAGCAGCGTGCAGGTGAACCAGCTCAATGGCGGACGTATTACCAACGGCGCGACCATCGAACGCGAATTACCCAGCCAGTTCGGCGGCGGTAACACCATTAATTTGCAGCTGAATAATGAAGATTTCACCATGGCGCAGCAAATTACCGACACCATTAACCGCTCGCGCGGCTTTGGCAGCGCAACAGCGCTGGATGCACGCACGATCCAGGTACGCGTCCCGAATGGCAATAGCTCGCAGGTACGTTTCCTCGCGGATATCCAGAATATGGAAGTGAACGTCACGCCGCAGGATGCGAAGGTGATTATTAACTCCCGTACGGGATCGGTGGTCATGAACCGCGAGGTGACGCTGGATAGTTGCGCTGTTGCACAAGGCAATCTGTCGATTACGGTTAACCGCCAGGCGAATGTCAGCCAACCGGATACACCGTTTGGTGGTGGACAAACCGTGGTGACGCCACAAACGCAGATCGATCTGCGCCAGAGCGGTGGTTCGTTGCAGAGCGTTCGTTCCAGCGCCAACCTGAACAACGTCGTACGTGCATTGAATGCGCTGGGAGCAACACCGATGGACCTGATGTCTATCCTGCAATCCATGCAAAGTGCGGGTTGTCTGCGCGCCAAACTGGAAATTATCTGATGATTGGTGATAGCAAACTGCTGACCAGCGCAGCCTGGGATGCACAATCACTGAACGAACTGAAAGCGAAAGCGGGTCAGGACCCGGCGGCAAATATCCGCCCGGTCGCCCGCCAGGTTGAAGGGATGTTCGTGCAAATGATGCTGAAAAGCATGCGCGAGGCGTTGCCAAAAGACGGTGTGTTTAGCAGCGACTCCACGCGTTTATACACCAGCATGTATGACCAACAGATCGCCCAGCAGATGACGGCAGGAAAAGGTCTGGGGCTGGCTGAAATGATGGTCAAGCAGATGACCGAAGGGCAGGCGCAACCTGCGGATGATGCGCCGCAGGTGCCGATGAAGTTCTCGCTGGAAACGGTGACCAGCTATCAAAATCAGGCGCTGACGCAACTGGTGCGTAAAGCCATTCCCCGGGCGACGGAAAGCAATGATGAGCCGCTGTCGGGTGACAGTAAAGACTTCCTGGCTCAACTTTCGCTGCCGGCAAAACTGGCCAGTCAGCAGAGTGGGGTTCCTCATCATCTGATTCTGGCGCAGGCGGCGCTGGAGTCCGGGTGGGGGCAACGACAAATTCGACGGGAGAACGGCGAGCCGAGCTTTAACATTTTTGGTGTGAAAGCCTCGGGAAGCTGGAAAGGGCCGACCACTGAAATCACCACCACCGAATACGAAAACGGTGAGGCGAAAAAAGTGAAAGCGAAATTCCGTGTTTATAGCTCCTATCTTGAAGCACTGTCGGATTATGTCGGTCTGATATCCCGCAATCCGCGTTACGCAGCGGTGACCGGTGCCTCGACCGCAGAGCAGGGTGCCCAGGCATTGCAGAATGCGGGTTACGCCACTGACCCTAACTATGCGCGCAAATTAACCAGCATGATCCAGCAGCTAAAATCGATGAGCGAAAAGGTGAGTAAAACCTACAGCACGAATCTCGATAATCTCTTTTAAATAGCTCAAGTCTGCTGACCTGCTGCCGATAATACCGAGTATTGAAGGATTACAAGGAACCTCCATGTCCAGCTTGATTAATAACGCGATGAGTGGACTCAGCGCAGCGCAGGCCGCGTTGAACACTGCCAGTAATAACATCTCCAGCTATAACGTTGCCGGCTATACCCGACAAACGACAATTATGGCGCAAGCGAACAGCACGCTGGGTGCGGGGGGCTGGGTCGGCAATGGTGTCTATGTTTCTGGCGTACAGCGTGAGTATGACTCATTTATCACTAATCAGTTACGTGCGGCGCAGAACCAGAGCAGCGGTCTGACGACACGTTACGAGCAAATGTCAAAAATCGACAACCTGCTCGCCAGCAAAACCAGTTCGATCTCAACGTCGATGCAGGGCTTTTTTACCAGCCTGCAGACGTTGGTGAGTAACGCAGAAGATCCGGCGGCGCGTCAGGCACTTATCGGTAAAGCTGATGGCTTAGTCAATCAGTTCAGAACGACGGACCAATATCTGCGCGATCAGGATAAGCAGGTCAATATTGCGATTAAGGCCAGCGTCGATCAAATCAACAACTATTCGAAGCAAATTGCCAGCCTTAACGACCAAATCTCCCGTTTGACCGGCGTTGGTGCGGGTGCATCACCTAACGATCTACTCGATCAGCGCGATCAACTGGTGAGTGATCTGAACAAGATTGTCGGTGTGGAAGTCAGCATTCAGGACGGCGGCACCTACAACGTGACCATGGCGAATGGCTATTCGCTGGTGCAAGGCAGCAATGCTCGCCAACTGGCCGCTGTACCTTCCAGCGATGATCCCTCTCGCACGACCGTCGCTTATGTTGACGGCGTGGCCGGAGAAGTTGCCATCCCGGAAAAACTGATCACGACCGGTTCGCTGGGCGGGCTGTTGACGTTCCGTTCGCAGGAACTCGACCAGACGCGTAATACCCTTGGTCAGTTGGCCCTCGCCTTTGCTGATGCGTTTAACACGCAGCACAAAGAAGGTTTTGATGCCAACGGCGACCCGGGCAAAAACTTTTTCGATATTGGTGGCCCGGCAGTCCTTAGCAATACGAAGAATAAAGGGACCGGTGCGCTTGATGTTAAAATGACGGATAGCTCGTCGGTGCAGGCAACCGACTATAAAATTACGTTTGATGGTACTGACTGGCAGGTAACCCGTCTGGCTGACAATACCAGCTTTAAGCCGACGGTTACTGGCGGAAAAATGTCGTTTGATGGGCTGGAAATCACCGTCAAAAATGGTGCGCTGGCAAATGACAGCTTTACGGTGAAACCCGTGGGTGACGCCATTATTAATATGAAAGTGGCGGTGACCGATGAGTCGAAAATCGCCATGGCTGAAGTGTCCAAAAATGACACTGATCCCAATGTTGATAAAGGTAAAAGCGATAACCGTAACGGCCAGAAACTGCTGGATCTGCAAACCAAGGCAACCATCGGGAATAAAACCTTTAACGATGCTTACGCTACGCTGGTGAGCGATGTCGGGAACAAAACGGCGACCTTAAAAACCAGCAGCACCACGCAAAACAACGTGGTCACGCAGCTTTCAAATCAGCAACAGTCTATTTCCGGGGTTAACCTCGACGAAGAGTACGGGAATTTGCAGCGTTATCAGCAGTATTACCTGGCCAACGCTCAGGTACTGCAAACGGCGAATTCGCTCTTTGATGCACTGCTGAATATTCGCTAAGGGAGAGGAACTCAATGCGTATCAGTACTCAGATGATGTACCAGCAGAATATGCGCGGCATCACCAACTCTCAGGCTGAATGGTTGAAATTTGGCGAGCAGATGTCAACGGGGAAACGCGTGAACAACCCGTCTGACGATCCGATTGCCGCATCACAGGCCGTGGTGCTTTCACAGGCTCAGGCACAGAACAGCCAATATACGCTGGCGCGTACTTTCGCGACGCAAAAAGTGTCACTGGAAGAGAACGTGTTAAGCCGGGCGACGACTGCTATTACCGCGGCACAGGAAAAAATTGTCAATGCTGGCAATGGGACATTGAGTGATGATAACCGGGCATCGTTGGCAACTGATTTGCAAGGGATCCGCGATCAGTTAATGAATCTGGCGAACAGTACCGACGGTAATGGTCGTTATATCTTTGGCGGATACAAAACGGAAGCCCCACCATTTGCCCAGACTGATGGTGCCTATAGTGGTGGAACGCAAAATATCACCCAACAGGTCGATGCCGCTCGGTCAATGGTGATTGGTCATACCGGGGATAAGATTTTTGACTCGGTGACCAGCAACGCGGTTCCGGAGCCAGATGGAAGCAAGTCAGAAACGAACTTATTCGCCATGCTGGATTCCGCTATTGCGGCCCTGAATACGCCGATTGAAGGCGATGATGCGGCAAGAGATGCAGCCAAAGCAGCCATCGATAAATCCAACCGTGGTCTGAAGAACTCACTGAATAACGTGCTGTCTGTTCGTGCTGAACTCGGTACGCAACTCAGTGAACTTAGCGCTCTGGACTCGCTGGGGGCCGATCGCGCGTTGGGTCAAACGCAGCAGATGAGCAACCTGGTGGATGTCGACTGGAATGCGGCGATTTCTTCGTATGTTATGCAGCAGGCTGCGCTACAGGCATCGTATAAAACGTTTACCGATATGCAGGGAATGTCACTGTTCCAGCTCAACCGGTAACGATCCTTTTTGAAACATATCATGAAACTGGATATGTTTGTCTGCCCGCTCCACATACACCCCGGAGCGGGCATTTTTTTAGGCTGCAGTTGTCTGGCTAACAGGTAATTTACCGGTCAGTCTAATTACCAGCGCAACAACGCCGCTGAAAGTGGCCAGTGTCACCACGCCTTCCCAGTTTGCCAGCGCATAGGCCTGACTTCCGAGTACAGAACCCAGCGCCATGCCGATAAACACCATGGTAAATAGCAACGCATTCAGACGACCTCTTGCCTGAGGCTCCAGGCTATAGACCAGGTTCTGGTGGGCAACGAGGCTGGATTGCAATCCGAGATCAAAACCAACCGCCGAAAGAGCAATCAGCAGCCACTGCCCCTGTACTGGCAGGGCCGGAAGCAAGAACATCAGGGCAAATGAAAGCGTGACTAACAGCGCCCCCAACTGTGTTACCCGTCCGGAACCTACTTTATCTGCCAGATGACCTGCCATAGGGGCTGCCAGCGCCCCGGCTGCCCCTGCAATACCAAATGCTCCCGCCATCGCACTGCCCATGTGGTAATGCTCAGAGAGCATAACCGCCAGTGTTGACCAGAAGGCGCTAAAGGCAATGGACAGGAAGCCCTGTGCCAACGCTGCCCGGCGCAGTGCAGGATAACGCTGCCACAGTTGCGCCATGGAGAACATTAATGCCGGATAACTCAGCGTGGAATGGACCGTAAAGCGGGGCAGCATTTTCCACATCAGTACGGCAATCACGGCAATACTGACGGCGGCGAGTTGATACATTTCCCGCCAGCCATAGGCTTCACCTACCAGCCCGCTGATGGTCCGCGAGAGTAGGATCCCCAGCAGAAGACCGGTCATGACGGTACCTACTGTTTTTCCCTGCTTGCCTTCAGGCGCAAGGATGGCTGCGGCCGGCACGATATCCTGAGCCATGGTCGCTGCCATCCCCATCAGTAAGCTAACCAGCAGTAGCGAATGCAACTGACCGGTAAAGCTGCAGGCCAACAGCAGCGCGGCAAGAGAGACGCTTTTTAGCAGGATTAATGTCCGGCGGTCATAACGGTCGCCCAGCGGCAACAAAAACAAAATGCCCAGCGCGTATCCTGCCTGGGTGAGCGTTGGCACCAGCCCCATGCCGGTGACGCTTAAGGCCAGGTCCTGACCCATTAAAGGTAAAAGAGGCTGGGCATAATAGATTGCGGCAACGCTGAACCC
>OKVX01000282.1_pt1 | contig 28265 bp, 33 predicted proteins | sample 1606941 | NCBI WGS metagenome assembly OKVX01 (sample SAMN03281016, study PRJEB24777) | human gut metagenome | isolation source: fecal sample PR161 from 1 month old female Malay infant, caesarean... | reverse complement strand
CTCCAGAACCAGGCAATCCCTTTCGCCATATCCGGCAGCGCCACGTTGTTGACATAGTTTTCCGCGCCGTTATCCGGGTAGGGCCAGGGCACGGAAGAGACCAGATAGCGGACGATCTCCCAGCGCGGATAGCGCTTTTGAATCTGAACGGCATCTTCGGCAACCAGCGGTTTTAGCAGCAAGCGTTCTGTCGTGAGCGTCGGTATCGTCATCCGCAGATCTCCATATTTAAGCGTTATGATTCTGTTTGCGTTCTGGTATTTTCATCTCTATCACATTCAGTTGAGGCGTGCTGAGTTTATACCCTACCAAAAATAGGCATCATTTCTTCAATGGCGAAATTTTAATGCGCTTGTGGTCTCTTTTAACCGGACGTGTTTTTCAGGATCTCCTGCAGCATGGCAAAGAAATAGAGGAGGCCATTGCCCGTCGTGATACCCGTGTTTTGAATCATTCCCCCCCCGAGCTGGAAGGGTATTTTTCTCGCCCCCTCAGCGAGCTTCCGCGTCAAAATCCTTACCCGGTAGCGGCGCTATTACCTCTTTTTTTAGTGGCGTTTGCGTTAAACCTTCTGCCTTTTCTCAGCGCGTTGCAGGGTTTGTCACCTTTACACCATGCACTGAGCTTTTTCGCACCATCATTAATAATGACAGGCGCGCTCATTGTTATCAGCGTGCTTCTGGCCCGAGGGGTAACGTCAGGATTGTTGGGGTTTATGGCAGTGTTCATCATTCTGCTGGTCATAACTCTCGTTCAGGTTCTGCATCTTCTGTTTTCTCATAGCGGAAACCGTTGGCCACTGGTCACCGCATCCTTCGCGCTGATACTTTGTCGGATGGTAATGAATAGCAGCTGCTTTGTGCTGTTTACCCTCTATTGTCGCACTCAACGTCTTGCCAGAGTTGCACGTGAAATCCGGTTAAAAAACCATTAATGAGGTGATATGACGTTACGAAAAGCGCATCCGCAGGAAGCTGAAATACTCTGGAATATTCGCAATCAGGCGATTCGTCACGGCTGTAAAACCAGTTACGACGCGGACGTCATTGCGCGCTGGACGCCCGACGACATGCCGGAGCATTACCGGCAAATGGTGGCCGAAAATCCCTTTTACGTTGTGGAAGACGAGAAAGGTGACATCGCAGCAACCGGCTATTTGGATTTAGAAACCCATAACATAGAAGCGGTATTTACGCTGCCAGCAGCCTCCGGAAAAGGACTGGCAACACAGATTATCGAGGCGCTAAAAAGCGAGGCCCGCACTCGCGGGATAACACGTTTAATGCTCTCTTCGACGCCAAACGCGCATGCGTTTTATCAGAAGCTGGGGTTTGTCACGATGGGAGAAAATTATCATTACTCGCGGATGGCAGATGCGCAATTACGCTGTTTTGATATGGCTTTTAATATGTAATCTTCCATCAATCTCCTGTTTGCAAATATTAGGATTAACGTGTTGATTCATAAAGACAAACCTTGCTCTCAGGTGAGATGTTTCTGGTAATAGTGAAGTATACATTCGGGTTACGATCTGACGTCCAGAGCTCGCCGGTTGCGACTTTTCTGGTAAAGATAAAATCACGTGAAACCAGATATTGTTTAAGCGCTGCGGCATCAGAAACGCCGCTAAAGCACACACCATTTGATTCCGGCTGTCCATTAGCCGCAGAGTGGCTAAAAATATAATCCTGTGAAAGTCGTGGTGCCTGTTTAATTGATGCAGGTGTGTACAAATGATAGCGAACCATATCTGATTCACGGTATGACATCTCATCTTCATAGGGCAAAAGTAGATATGTAATCGTTACAACCGCGATGACCAACCCTGATACGATGACTAACTTTTTCATACTCAACGTCGTCCTGAGTTTGTAAAGAAGGAATGATATGTGCCGTTATCATTTAGAATACGAACAATATCTGAACTAAAGTTATCAAATGGCGTAATCCACTTCATAAAGCGGGGTAGCTGGCCTGTATAGGGCTCATGCCTTACATTTAGATCATCAGGGTCAGGAAACAATAGTGGAAGAAATCCACGGTTCTTGAAATTACCGAGCGGTCCGTAATGATCCCAGCGGCGTAGTGCGCTTTCTCTGCTGACAGGCCGTAATTGAGAACGGTAATCCGAAGGAATCAGCGCACGGTAAAAACCGAGTAAATCCGACACCAGGTCTTCTCCACTAAACCCGCTGTCGGTGTACCAACTGAAAAAAGCGCGGGACTGGTAATGTTCAAAATTTCTTGCGGCATCCATCATCATTGCCAGCGCAATGCTGTTTATTTCTGACATGGAACGACCACGTTTTATTTCCCAGCGGACAAACTTACCCGTTCCGAACAGTCCTTTCCCTATATTCATACGCTGGGTGTATTCTATGGTGTAGTAGGGCTTGCCGCTGGCTTCGCCGCTGCTGAAATCGGCCAGAAGAAGAGAAATATCTTCCCCTCTGGCGTGCCCAAGATCGATCCAGCCAAGAACCTCACTGTAGACAAGACCACTGCGAGTTGTTACTAACCATTCATCAACTCCGATAATATCATTCCGGCTGCTCATTCGGTTTAATCCTTTTCCGTAGAGATTTAAACTGTAACAGAACACCATACTCTTTGTCAGGTTAAGTGCGGAACACCCCGTGAGCAGGATTTTATTATCCTGGGTAAGCACAGTTATTTCTCTCAGCGGGCAGAGGCAGAGCTACGCTGTTATGACATGGTTTTTGAAAAGTTATAAGAGGCACAAATGGCTGTAACCGTACGCGCGTTACGCGCAGAAGATTATTCACAATGGCGTCCACTTTGGGACGGGTATACCCATTTTTATGACTGCTTTCTCGATGAATCGGTTACCGCATCGACATGGGAAAGGGCGCTCTCAGCGCATTCACCGATGTTCTGCCGCGTAGTAGAGAAAGACGAAAAGATCATTGGTTTCGCGATGTGCATTCTCCACGAAGGCACATGGTCAACGGCCCCCGTTTGCTACCTGGAAGATCTGTTTGTCGATGCCACCGAACGCGGTGCGGGGGCCGGGAAGGCGCTCATTGATGCCCTGATAGCGGAAGGCAAGCGCGAAGGGTGGTCGAAACTGTATTGGGTGACCCGGGAGAACAACCCGGCGCGTAAACTCTATGACAAATACGGTGAAGCAGACGATTACGTACGTTACCGCCTCTCGCTGTAAGCCTGAATCACCTGTGTTTGTATCACACTGTATCTGCGTACCGGATACATACACAGGATTGCAATAAACCCCCTTTCGCACATATCCGCTATACAAACGCGTGTTGTTATATCCCCGTCAACTGTTCTTAACCGGAGATACCAACATGTTCAGCAAACTCGCGTATTCAACCCTGGCGTTAACCGTTTCTCTTGGCACCGTCATGTCCTGTCAGGCCGAAGTCACCGGCAAAGATGTTGCCGCAGCCTTCGATCACCCTCAGCAAATTAACGCTGGCGATCTGAATATCGGCTATGTCGATATCGGACCAAAAGAGGGACAGCCGGTGATTCTGTTACATGGCTGGCCCTACGATATTCACAGCTATGCCGAAGTCGCACCCGCGCTGGCGGCAAAAGGCTACCGGGTCATTGTGCCTTCGCTGCGCGGCTACGGCACCACGCGCTTCCTGTCAGCAAGCACGCCGCGTAACGGCCAGCCTTCGGCCATGGCGAAAGATATCGTTAACCTGATGGATGCCCTCAACATTAAGCAGGCTGTTTTTGCGGGATATGACTGGGGCGCCCGTACGGCGGACATTGTCGCGGCGCTGTGGCCTGAACGCGTCAAATCCCTTGTTTCGGTAAGTGGCTATCTCATCAGCAGCCAGCAGATTGGTAAACAGCCGCTGCCGCCAAAAGCAGAGCAGCAGTGGTGGTATCAGTTCTATTTCGCAACAGAACGCGGTGCCGAAGGCTATGCCAAGAATACCCATGACTTCGCCCGTCTGATCTGGTCTCAGGCCTCACCAGACTGGAAGTTTTCCGATGCGACCTTTAACGCCAGCGCAAAATCCCTGGATAACCCCGATCACGTCGCGGTTACGCTCAGCAACTATCGCTGGCGTTTAGGCCTCGAAAAAGGCGAGCGTAAATACGACAGCTACGAACAAAAGCTGGCGACATTGCCAAATATCACCGTTCCGACAATCACCATCGAAGGCGGCAACAACGGGGCGCCACATCCTGCGCCGCAAGCCTATGCCGGTAAATTCACCGGTAAATATGAACACCGCACCTTTGGGGCCACCGTGGGGCACAACCCGCCGCAGGAAGATCCGCAGGATTTCGTCAAGGCGGTTATCGACGCGGATAAGCTGTGATATGTGCTATTTTCAATACGTTACCCCTCAGTCAGGAGATCCCGGTGGAGCATATTGATCATATCCTTGTCGTCGATGACGACAGGGATATTCGTGAATTGATTGTCGACTATCTCGTCAAGTCGGGCTATCGCGCGTCTGGCGCGGCAAACGGCAAAGAGATGCGGGCCGTGCTAGATAAACAGCATGTCGATCTGGTGGTGCTGGACGTGATGATGCCAGGCGATGACGGATTAACGCTCTGCCGGGGACTGCGCAGCGGTAAACATAAAGATCTGCCGATCCTGATGCTGACCGCGCGCAACGAAGAGACAGACCGGATCCTGGGGCTGGAAATGGGGGCCGATGACTATGTCGTGAAGCCCTTTGTTGCGCGCGAACTGCTGGCGCGTATCAAAGCCATTTTGCGCCGTTTTCGTACCATGCCACCCAATCTGCAGGTGACCGAGGCCGGGCGCCTGGTGATGTTCGGCGACTGGCAACTGGACACCGTTGCCCGTCACCTGATCGACAGCGAGGGGATGATTGTGGCACTCAGCGGGGCGGAATACCGACTTCTGCGCGTGTTCCTTGACCATCCTCAGCGTGTGCTGAGCCGCGATCAGTTGCTTAACCTGACCCAGGGGCGAGATGCTGAACTCTTTGAGCGCTCGATTGACCTTCTGGTCAGTCGGGTTCGTCAGCGACTGAATGAAGATGCCCGCACGCCGGCCTACACCAAGACCGTTCGCAGCGAAGGGTACGTTTTTACCATGCCGGTGATCATCAAAGAGGCCAATGAATGAGGCTCTGGCCACGCTCGTTACTGACGCGACTGCTGATCATCGTGATGCTGGGGCTCCTGCTGGCCAACGCGCTCAGCCTCACGCTGGTCATGCTTGAGCGAATGCGCAGCGCCCGCACGGTGATGCTCGGCAACCTGGAATATGACGTTTCCACCAGTGTGGCCATCCTCGACCGGGTTCCCGCAAAGGAGCGTCCAGCCTGGCTGGAACGACTGGCGCGGGGGAACTATCGCTACATTCTGGGCACCGGTGAACCGGGCCCTGCACCGCATGACAAACGCTCGCAGGATGCCATCCGCACCCTGACAGAGGCGCTGTCGGCAACCTGGCCACTGACGTTTACTGCCGTGCCGGGGCCGGTTTCCCATATTCAGGCCCACCTTACGCTGAGCGATGGTTCGCCGCTGACCATTGACCTTATCCCCCGAATGCCTCCGGTCGCCAGCTGGCTGCCTGTAGTGCTTGTGTTGCAGCTACTGCTTCTGGCGTTCTGCTCATGGATTGCCGTGCGCCAGGTTATTCGACCCTTTTCTCAGTTTACCCGGGCGGTGGATTCCCTCGACCCGGCAGCAAGCTCGCCGATGACCGAGACAGGGCCGGTCGAGGTGCAACGGGCCGCACACGCCTTTAATGCGATGCAGGCGCGTATCCAGTCTTACCTGCGCGAGCGCGCGCAGATCCTGGCCTCCGTATCGCACGACCTTCAGACCCCGATAACGCGCATGAAGTTGCGCGTCGAAATGGCGGACCAGCCGGAGCTACGGGACAAGTTGCTCAACGACCTGGATAATATGACGCGCCTGGTGCGGGAAGGAATAGCGTATGCCCGGTCATCAGAATCTCTGGAAGAGACCTCGCTCAAGCTGGAGTTGAATGCCTGGATAAACAGCATCGCCAGTGATTACCAGGACATCGGGAAAAACGTGCAGCTTCAGGCAACCGATGCCCGTCTGCCTGTGGTCACGCGTCCGCAGGCGCTACGCCGGGTGATGACCAATCTGCTGGATAATGCGCTGAAATTTGGCGACTACGCCGTCATTACGATTCATTCAGATGCCCGTCATGTCACGATCGCCATTCGCGATGGCGGACCGGGGATACCGGACGCCGAACTGGAGGCGGTATTGCAGCCGTTTTATCGGGTGGAAACCTCACGAAACCGCGACACCGGGGGCACCGGATTAGGGCTGGCGATCGCCGCCCAGTTGACTGCGCAGTTAGGCGGGAAATTGCATCTGGCGAACCACGCCGAGGGTGGGCTGGACGTTTCGATTACGCTGCCGCGCGGGTAATTGTACGGTTTTGTATCGGACAGCCCTCATGATACGCGCGCAGACAATTCGCGCTGATTTGCACACATCCTGAACATATCAACACGGTGAAATAACCTCACTGCAGCTTCGCAGGGCATCTGTAATGTGAGGTCACTATGTTTCTGATAATCGCTTTTCTGGGCGGAATGATAAGCCTGCTCAGCCCATGCACACTCCCGGTTATTCCACTGCTGTTTGCCGGGTTCCAGGGGCAACGACGGCATATTCTGGCGTTGCTCGCGGGGATGATTGTAATGTTCACCCTCGTGGCACTGGTGGCTACCGCCGCCAGCAACTGGATCGCCCAGGCGACGATAGCAGGGCGCTGGGTCGCACTGGTTGTACTGGCAATAGCCGCGCTGGCTCTTATTTTCCCGACATTCGCCCAGCGTATTGCCGGACCGGCCGTCAGCGCAGGTAATCTACTCAACACACGCAGCGGACAGACGCGCGGTACTCTCTCCGCGTTTCTGGCCGGGCTGGCCGTTGGGTTGCTCTGGTCGCCGTGCGCCGGACCGATTCTGGGTGCCATCTTCAGCCTGAATATTGCCGGTCACTCCGCCATTGCCACAGGGGCACTGCTGGCCGCTTACGGCAGCGGATGCGCGCTGATGCTGGGGCTGCTGGTTATCGGTGGTCGCGCGCTGATGGCACCCCTGCGTGCCAGATCGGCATTGATGGAAAGGTTACGCAAGGGGGCGGGCGTGGTGATGTTAGCGACCGTTGCGTTTAACGCCACCGGGATGACGTCCGTTCTGAAAGGCGCCAACGGGGTCGCAGACTGTCTGGAAAATTCGCTCCTGACGCTGGCGAAACCCGCAACGGCACCGGTGAAGCTTCAGCCGGTGGTGATGACCGAGCCCAGCAGCCAGTTACCCTCCTTAAGCGGCGGAACAGGATGGGTTAATGGTGACCCTGTCACGTCTGACTCTCTGCGGGGGAAGGTCGTATTGATTGATTTCTGGACGTGGGACTGCATCAACTGTCAGCATACGCTCCCGCACGTTCGCGACTGGGCCAAAAAGTACCAGGCGCAGGGTCTGGTGGTGATAGGTGTGCATACGCCGGAATACCCGTGGGAAAAACCGCTCGCCTCGGTACAAAAAGCGGTGACGAAATGGCAGCTCCCGTATCGGGTGGTCACGGATAATAACTATAAGATCTGGAACGCCTTCGGGAATCAGTACTGGCCCGCGCACTACTATTTCGATGCCAAAGGGCAGTTGCGCTACACCTCCTTTGGCGAAGGCAATTATGACCAGCAGGAAAAAGTCATTCAGCAGTTGCTGAAAGAGGCCCGCTCCTGAGCCGACTTATGGCTGACGTTGAGCAACGATAAACAAGCGTGGAAATGCCAGCAGTATCTGCCCGTTTTCCTGAAGCGGATACTGCTCTTCCAGCAGTTCATGGTAGCGTTGCAGGAACTGCTTCTGCTCGCTTTCGTTCAACTCCTGTAACCACGGACGCAGCCCCGTGGCGCTGACCCAGTCAATAATCGCCTGATGCGATCCCATTTTATGGAAATAGGTCGTGCGCCAGATATCCACGTCGCAGCCTGCCTCCGTCAGAATATCGTAATACGCATGGACACCGGGCAGAGGTTCACGACCACGATCCGGATAACCTTGTTCAACAGCCACTTCACGCATCGAGACGTGTGTCGGTTCAAGCCAGTTATCCGGCATCTGGATCGCCAGCACGCCGTTTAGCTTCAGCAGCGAAACCAGATGCGGCAGGAGATCGTAATGGTCAGGGATCCACTGTAGCGAGGCATTCGCATAAATCAGGCCCAGCGGCTGGCCTGGCTTGTACTGCCGGATATCGGCCTCAACAAAGTGGCAATCGGGCAACGCCTGGCGCGCCTCTTCGAGCATCGCCGGTGAGTTATCGACACCGGTGATGTGGGCGGAAGGCCAGCGATGCTTCAACAGCGCGGTGCTGTTCCCCGGTCCGCAGCCTAAATCAACGATGGTGGACACCTCATCCAGTGGAATTCTGGCGAGCAGTTCAGCAGCAGGGCGCGTGCGTTCGGCACCGTATTGCAGATAAAGCGAAGGGTTCCAGTCGGCCATTTTTGCCTCTCCGTGTTGAATTCATCAGCAAGAATAGCACAGGCAGAGGCCCGCACTGGGGCAGGTCTCGACCGACGCAGTGACTACAGAACGCCTTTCAGCGCGATATGGTAAAGCAGCATAATCGTTTTGCCGTCGACAATCCTGCCGGTATCAATACCGCGCAAGGCCTCATCCAGCGGCATTTCCAGCACGTCGATATCTTCTCCCTCTGACTTGATGCCGCCGCCTGCGCTGGCCCGATCCTGCGGGTGATACTCTGCGATATAAAAATAGAGTTTTTCCGTGACGGAGCCTGGGCTCATGTAGGCTTCAAAGACTTTCTCAACATGGGAGACACGATATCCGGTCTCTTCTTCCGCTTCCGCCTTGATGCGGCTTTCGGGATCCATGTTATCCAGCAGCCCGGCAGCGGCCTCGATAAGGTCGTCCTCATGGCCATTGATAAAGACCGGAAAGCGGAACTGGCGCGTCAGGATCACCGTTCTTTTATCACGGTTATAGAGCAGTATCGTGGCCCCGTTTCCCCTGTCATACACTTCGCGGCTTTGCCGCTGCCATTCGCCGTCGCGTCGCTGCAGCTCAAAGGTGTACTTTTTCAGGATGTACCAGTTATCCGACAGGGTTTCATTTTCAATGATGCGCACATCTGCACGTTTCGATTGCACGTTTGCTGCTCCTTACGTAGAGTGATCGTCATAAACAGCATTATCATGCACATTCAAGATAAAACGTGCAACATCAGGAATCCACAATGCTCACCAGTCAGCGAAAACAATTAATCCTCGAGAAGCTTGCCGCTGAAGGCCAGGTCCAGTCTAAAGCGCTCAGCGCACATTTCGCGGTGTCAGAAGACACCATTCGTCGTGATCTCCGCGAACTGGCGGCGGAAGGGCGTTTGCAGCGTGTCCATGGCGGTGCGCTACCGGCCTCGTTGGCCACTGTGCCATTTGCCGAGCGTAAATCGGTGAAGATGGACGCGAAAAAAAATGTGGCCCGTAAAGGCGCAAAGCTCATTTCCCCTGGGCAGGTGGTGATTGTCGACGGCGGCACAACTACGTCGGAACTGATCGCGTATTTACCGGCGGATTTACGCATTACCGTGGTCACACACAGCCCGAGCATCGCCCTTGGGCTCGTCGAGCATCCTTCGATTGAAGTGATCCTGATCGGAGGACGTCTGTACAAACACTCCATCGTGACGGTAGGCGCAGCGGCCATTGAAGGCATCGACAATATCCATGCGGATCTGTTCTTCATGGGGGTTACCGGCATCCATCCTGAAGCGGGGCTTACCACCGGCGATTTCGAAGAGGCGTGCATCAAACGTGCATTTTCCGGCAGGGCCGCCGAGACAGTGGTCCTGGCATCGCCAGAAAAAATTAACACCGCGTCATCGTTTGTGATTGGCGAACTATCGCTGGCCAATACGATTGTCGTGGAAGATGATACCGATCGCGCCTGGATTAGCGCGGTAAGGGAGAAGGGCGTCTCCGTAGTGACGACCTCAGATCCAGAATAACCCTTGAACCTGCCTGTGATCAGCAGGCAGGTTCAGGCGCGTCCTCAGGCCTGAGGGATGCTTTCTAATGAGGTGTAAACGTTCAGCCCGAGCTTACGGGCAACCTCGATATCCATATCAGCTCCCTTAGACGCACCGGCAATACGATAAATCGCGTCGCATTTCCCAATAAGCCGGTGTGCAACGGGATAGAGCATCGCTTCACTGATTTCATCCCCAATGGACGTTGAACCAGCGGCCTTTGCCAGCGGTAGCGCAAGCCATTCACCAATCACCGGAACGTGGCCACGCTGATATACGGCTAATGCTGCGTTTTCCAGACGGGCAAGGTTTTCATCCATTTTGGCCTGGTCGCCATCAGTCCCGCTGCGCCAGGGGCCCGCGATTAAAATCAACTGTTGTGTCATACATACCTCGTTGCGTGATGGTGCATGAATTTGCACGTTAATAATTGAAGTATCGGTTTTCAGCTCTGAGACGTATCTTAATAGGCAATATCGTGCAAATACAAGCAGTATCATGCATAGTGGTGATGTTGCATAAGCGCGACGCTGTTCTATGCTCAACATGCAGAGACTCGCCATTCTCTGGGGCAATTGAAAAATAACAATAAGTTGCGTTTCAGGGGGTGGAAATGAATAAAGTCCTGCTCGCATTATTATCCTGCGTGCTTTCGGTCATCTCATTTACTGGCATCGCCGCCGAGCCACGCCAGGAGCCTACTGAGCAGGAGCGGGCCCGAACCGTTTATATTTTTCATCAACCGATTGTGATGTTGCAGGCCAAATTTGGTCTCACGACGCCTGAAGAACGCGTGTTACGTATTCGCCATACCCTGCGCAATTTCACGCAGCAGGATGTACGTGAACCGCTGAAAATTGTTCCCGTCACCCGTTACAACCAGCAGGGAAGGCTGATTGTCATGAACAATAAGCCTGTTTTATTGCTTACACAGGCGGACCTGGATGAGGGGGACGATTTGACTCTCGACCAGGCCGCTCAGCGCGTGCTGGCGCGGATGGAGGCGCAACGTACGGCGCTTCGCGATCAATATGACACCGGCTGGCTGGCGCTCTCCGCCGGGAAAACGGTCGTCGGGCTGCTGGTTCTGTCTCTTTTCTGGTACGGGGCGTGGCGGTCGTGGCGCTGGGTTCGCAATGTCTGTCGTCGCCGCATTCTTGAAAACCGCAGCGTTATCCCGCAGAGCTGGCGTAAGTTTGTCGGCGCAATTGAGGCTCGTTTGTATGCTTTGCTGATGATTTTACTGGGCATTCTCGGATTGTATCTTTGGCTGAGTTGGGCGTTCAGCTTGTTCCCTTGGACACGCGTCTGGGGTGCATCGTTAGGCGACTGGACCATGCGCGTGCTGCGGGATATTGCGCTGTCGATTGTCTCGGCCATGCCGGGAATAATGATTGTCCTGATCATCTTTGTGATTACCGCCTTTATTCTGAAGCTCCTGAAGGTATTGTTAAATCAGGTGGAAGCAGGGCGCCTGCAGCTGCCGGGCATTCATCCTGAAACCGTGGGAGCTACGCGTAAACTGATTTCTGTCGTGGTGTGGTTATTTGCCCTCTCTGCGGCCTATCCGTTTTTACCGGGAGCGAATTCGCTGGCGTTTAAAGGCATTAGCGTCTTCTTTGGCCTGATGCTTACCCTGGGTTCGGCAGGCGTGATGAACCATGCGATGAGCGGACTGGTACTGATCTACTCACGAGCGTTGAGGAAGGGAGACGTTATACGGGTGGCGGATAACGAAGGGCTGGTCACGGAGATAGGCATGCTGGCGACCAAGATCATCACCCGCGAGAACTATATTGTGACCGTACCCAATGCGGTGGTGGTGAGCGGAAAAATCACCAATCTGAGCGTACAGAATCCTGACGGTGGCGTGAACCTAACGATTGGCGTGACGATTGGCTATGACACACCGTGGCGACAGGTTCATGCCATGCTGGAGATGGCGGCGAGACGGTCGAAATGTGTTGACCCTTCGCAGCAGCCCCTGGTGCGTCAGCTGGGGCTGATGGACTGGTACATTGCCTATGAGCTGCAGGTAAAATTGCAGCCCGGACAGTCACTTGCCGAGGCCCGCAATGAGCTCCACAGTAACATTCAGGACGTTTTCAACGAGTTCAACGTGCAGATTATGTCGCCAAACTTCGTGATGCAGCCGGAAGGTGCGGTCGTCGTCGCGGAAGAAAACTGGTTCGCAGCACCGGCAGAGAAACCCGCACAAAAGCCATCATGAATCAGTCCGGTGCATGGCAGACCGCCTCGATATTATGGCCGTCAGGCGCAATGACAAAGGCGGCATAGTAGTTTTTGCTGTAGGGCCGCAAGCCTGGGACACCGTTATCACGCGCGCCCGCTTGCAGGGCAGCCTGGTAAAAATCATCTACCTGCTGGCGTGTTTCTGCCACAAACGCCAGGTGCAGAGGGGCCGGTTTGTCGCGCGTCTGGAACAGGCAAAGTGAAACATTGCCGGAGCTCATTTCAACCCCATATTCGGGTGTACCTTCATCGACGATCTTAATACCAAGCGGCTGAAGTGCCTTGATGAAAAAGGTTTTGCTTCTTTCGTAATCACTGACGCCGAATTTCACATGATCGAACATCTTCCTTCCTCAATAAGATGCAGAAATAAAGAGTATAGATCTAAATGGCGGACCGTTTCCGACCAACAAATGTCCAACGCAGGTAGTCATAAAGCCAGTTGAAGAGCATCGTGTATGGCAGAAAAAACAGTACCAGACCGATCTCGACAAAAAATGCCTCAGTGACTGTTAAATTCAGCATTACCATCGCGACAGGGATTAATGTGATGATAAGTCCTGTTTCAAAGCAGACAGCATGGATTGCACGCACGAGAAATGTTCGTTGAAACGCATATTTTTTCTGCAAGGCGTCAAAGAATTTATTAAACACAAAATTCCATGCCGTGGCGGCAAGTGCAGATATCACGGACAACGAACCCGACTGAAGCACCGACACGTTCATCAGCCACGCAAGTGACAGCGCAATGATGACGTTGGCCGTCACTTCGAAAAGAACCGCATGCAAAACGCGTTCTTTAAAACTTTTATCCAGTTCAATTTCCATTTACTTAGTACGGCTTTTTAAAAAAACTGAAGTATATCAGACGTGCTTCAACTTTCTTTAAACGTGAAGGGTAGAATGGCTGTCAGGCCCCGGTTATTCGGGGCCTTGCTCTATGTTCTGAGAAAAAGATGTAAAATCAACCCGATTACCGCACATGCGGCAATTACGTGTGTGACTCTATATTTGAACCGGAATAGTGCGATGGCGGCAGCAAAAGCAATGACCGCCGCTATCCAGTCCATTTTGCCGTCAAATCCCTGTGGCCAGAGCACGTGGTAGCCAAAAAAGAGTGCCAGATTCAGGATCACCCCAACCACCGCTGCGGTAATTGCGGTGAGTGGCGCGGTAAAATTAATATTGTTGTGCGTCGTTTCAATAAAAGGCCCACCGGCCAGAATAAACAGAAACGATGGCAGAAACGTAAACCAGGTCGCCAGCACGGCCGCTACAGCACCTGCCAGGAAAAGCTGATCCGGGCCATACGCCATATTCACATAGCCACCAACAAATCCCACAAATGCCACAACCATGATAAGCGGCCCCGGCGTGGTTTCGCCCAGCGCCAGACCATCAATCATCTGCGTTGGCGTGAGCCACTGATAATGACCAACCGCGCCCTGGTAGATATAAGGCAGTACCGCATAGGCACCCCCAAAGGTCAGCAGCGCCGCCTTGGTAAAGAACCAGCCCATCTGGGTAAACGGGTGCATCCAGCCAAGGCTCAGATAGAGCATCGCCATTGGCGTTGCCCATAAAAAAACACCGGCAATGATAATCAGGGTCAAGCGTGACCATTTGAAAACCGTATGCGGAGCCGCTGGCGTATGGTCATCAATAATGGCAGCACCGTAGGATTTTCGGCTGGCGTCATGGGCGTTACCCTGACCAAAATGGTCGGGGAAAAGGCGCCCACCCACATAGCCCATCATTGCGGCTGACAGGACAATAACGGGAAAAGGGACATTGAGGGCGAAAATGGCGACAAACGCGGCGGCAGCGATTGCCCACTGCGTGCGGTTACGCAGCGCCCGCGAACCGATACGGTGCGCAGCCTGCACAACAATCGCCGTAATTGCCGGTTTTATGCCGTAAAAGAGACCGGCCACGACAGACAAATGGCCATACGCCACGTAAATCCACGACAGGACAATAAGGATAAAAAGGGAAGGGAGCACAAACAGTGTCCCGGCAACCACGCCGCCCCAGGTGCGGTGCATCAGCCAGCCAATATAGGTCGCCAGTTGTTGCGCCTCCGGGCCCGGAAGCACCATACAGTAATTCAGTGCATGCAAAAAGCGCTGTTCGGATATCCAGCGTCGGTTTTCAACCAGCTCCTGATGCATTATCGAAATCTGCCCGGCCGGCCCGCCAAAGCTGATGAATCCCAGCTTCAGCCAGAATAAAAAGGCTTCACGGAAACTGACATGCGGAGGTGGAACGCCCGGTTCGTCGTCGACCGGAGCCAGATTGCTGTTCATGAGTTTCTGAACCTGTTTTTGAATTCTGCTGAGAGAAGGATCCGCTAAGCATATGCCATATTTATGAAAGATGAGTGATGATGGCTGAATCAGCAAATTCGATATATGTTGCAAAGATGTGAATTTTTCTGTAGGTTTATCGCTTTCGGAGACAGGAAATGCCCGTCACTGATTCACTTCTTGCTTATATCCTCGCTGCAACTCTTCTGACCTTAACGCCGGGTCTTGATACCGCGCTAATCCTACGTACCGCAACCGTTGAAGGTGGTCGCAAAGCTTTCCACGCAGCGTTAGGTATCGATATGGGATGTTTTATCTGGGGGGCATTGGTCGCCTTTGGGTTAGGCGCGTTGTTGGCGGTGTCTGAGTTTGCTTATACATTGCTGAAATGGTGTGGAGCGGCGTATCTTTGTTGGTTAGGCATTCAACTGTTAATGCGCCCAAGACAGCAATTCAGTATGCATCCGGAAGGTGCTAAGCCTACGAACAACTGGTTCCTGCGAAGAATGTTGGGGAATGTGCTTAATCCAAAAATGGGCATCTTTTATGTTTCATTCTTACCGCAATTCATTCCAGGTGGACATTCGCCAGTTGTCTGGACATTTCTTCTGGTCGCGATCCACGTAGTCATTGGTACGCTGTGGTCACTGATACTTATTATTGCGACACGCTATGCCGCAGCGGTTTTGAAAAAGCCTGCAGTAGTGAAGTGGATGGACCGTTCCACTGGATGCTTGTTTCTGCTTTTTGCTGCAAAGTTGGCGATGAGTCGAAGATGAGTTGTGAGATCCTAAAGACAGAGGTCCGCGTGATGATATCGGTATTTATTAATGTGTTTTCACGGCTATCAACAACTAAGGGAATTACGGCCATGAAAAGCTGGATTCGCCCTGAACCAACCTTGGTGCGCATAATGTGTGACTCGTTATGTTGAAAAGGCCGCTGCGAAAATCGAATCCCGCAGCGGCCTCTTTAGCATAACGTCATTGTGCGAACCAAAACTTGATTATATTTTCATAAAGTAACGTGGCAAAAATAGAACTTATCATTCCTAATATAATTACGGAAACCATTGATGCCACAAGAGATATGATAGGATGGGATTTAACAAAGTCCACCCATCTATAATACAATGGTTTCTTTATCCTTTTTATCTCTTTTCTAATGCCTTGAATTAAATTAAGAGGTACATTTTTCCCATGGAACTTATGCTCACAATCTCTACATACTATTGGTGAAGCACAGGATTCGATTAAATCTGTTTTAATGCCATTCATGTCAAACAAACAGCCTTTGGTCTCATCATGAGTGAAACCAATAACGCTGTCATAACCAGGTATTTCGCTGTCGTTATTTAGGTAAGCTATTGAATATGCGTACAAAACTCGTAAAATGGCGTTTTCTAAAGGAATGTTTGCATAGTCAAGAAAATCTTTGATCTCATGAAATGTAAATAGGACTCTATTATTACCTAGTCTTCTGCTATACCAGTTATTTTCTAATGGGACATTTGTTATTGCTATCAGGAAATCATGCTCTTTTATTTCCGGGAGCTGCTCTGACATAAGTCTATCTGAAAAGGCCCAATCTTCTATATCTGAATCACATGTCAAAGAATAATCATCAATGCTTTTATCAATACTGAAATATGATGATTTCCATTTTAATATTTTATTTTTATCAAACCTTGCTGGTATATGTCCTAATGTAACTAGTTTTATTTTTATTTTGCCCATGATTTATCTCTGATAATTATCGATTCTATTTCTATAAGAAGTTTTATCTACAACCGGCCAATCCTGCAATAGCTACATGATTGGCCGAATTTTTACCGCGAAGCGGTCAGGGTTCTGTGTCACTCTAACTCTACCGTGGTTTCCCATGGTAAAGTTACCAGTAATATGAATTTCTTCTGTGCCACCAATAAAGCAGGCCGTATCCGACGATAAGAATACTGAAGAACATCAAAGACATTCCCCAACCGGTCCCATACCACGAAACCATATCATCGAAAACCAGCCCGCCCATTTCACGAACTCCGGCAGCTTCCTTAAGAATTGGTTTGAATACCGGAATCAGAAGGGCAATCGCCAGTGGAGCACCCCAGCGAACAAGACCTGTTTCCATTTTGATCCCGAAAAAGATCCCCGCCCCAACAACAAGCAGCCAGACTATCAGGCTAGGCGCAGTTTCCAGTGCTGTTTGCCATTCAATATCGAAAGTTTTCATTAGCCAGGCAACAACTGCCAGACAGAAAGCAAATACGCCCACGACAACCAGTTCAACGCTGCTTGTTTCGTTATTTCTACTCATCCTTTTGATCCTTTTTCGCTGTTCAAAACTCGCACAATAAAGAACGTGCAGTGTTGGTAATACTGCACGTTTGTCTCATTCCTGAGACTGTTAATCCTTTTACTCTTCTCCAGACACCGCTTTTTTCATAAACATTTTAGTACTGTAAGTGTATGAACTTAAGGCAGAAACCTGCCTTGCGAGTGCCAGAATATCTTGTTTTTCCAGTGTCCTGATGTTCCACACGATGAAATTATGTGCGTTAGTGGTTTCTTCATCAGTATATCCATCCGCAGAAGTGATTAGCTTCCGCTCGGTAGCTTCTTCTTTAACATCAAGAGCATAGCCATAAGCTAAGGTGTTTAAGTCTGCACCCGTAATTTTAGCTATCTGAATGATGTCACTGAATTTAGGTTCAGTTTTGCCGGACGCTATCCTGACCAGCGTACTCACGCTAATGCCAGTCTTCTCGGCCAGTTCTTCATAAGTCGAGTGTTCCAGAATTACCTTTTTGATACGTTCTGCTCTCTGTTTGTCCGCCATAACTTCATGCTCATTGTTGCCCATCTACTTGGCTCCATCTTAACAGTGGTTTTTCAATAGTTAGATTTGATGCTCATTTCTGACAATTTAAACATTGCAAATGTATTGACTGTCAGATCTGAGCATATTACATTGTGACCACTCAATCTGCTCACAAATGACTATTGACACATATTTTGATGGGTGTGACTACTTATGATCGACTGGTTTACCGGAATCCTGCCTTGCACACACCGACCGTTACCGGCTGGTAGTGTCGTCAGCGTCGATGCTGACGGTGCAGTGGAGTGGGAAACAGTAAAACGGTTGACCGTTCGCGGTTCGCATGAGTCCACAATGAAAGTAAGGTCTGTTGGATCTGATGGTGAAGGTCGGGCAACACATCTCTACATTGACGGTAATCCATCAAAGTTTTTGCAAGGTCACTCTGTTATCGGTTCCGACGATTTGCAAGGGTTGGTGTTAACAGCTTACGCCAGAATATTGGCATTACTGCATATTCCTCATGATCTACCATCCTATCGGCAGGTCATGGAAGGGCAATTTAAGATCTCGCGCATCGATATCAATTACATGTATTCATTGTCAACATTAGAAAATGTCCGCGCATGGTTATATGCCGCAGAATTTAAAGCTAAAACTCGCCACGGTCGCGCCTGTGGTAAAGGTGGCACTGTTTACTTAGGGAAAAACTCCCGTCGTTGGAGCCTGAAATTTTATTCAAAATATGATGAGCATACATCTGGCAAAAAAGGGCACCAGATGGCAGACGAATTCGTTAAAGCTGGTTTACTGGACTGGTCAAAAGATAAATTACGCATTGAATTAACATTAAGAACAACTGAATTAATTGATTTGAATCTTACGCTTGGTAATAGCTGGAATATTGAGACGCCCAATAAATTATTCTCTGACTATGTAGGGAGAATAGAAATGAATCAAAATACTATATTAACTGATGAAAAAATAATTAATCTCCCAAGAAAAATACAGTCTACATATTTATTGTGGAAGCAGGGCGCGAACATGAAAGAGATGTTACCGAAACCTACATTCTACCGACACCGTAAAGAATTACTTTCTTTCGGAATAGATATTAACTTTTATTGTGAGTCACCGGATTCTAATAACGTTGTTCCGTTGGTTCGTACTCTTGAAGCCAAACCATCCAAAATTCCATCATGGGTTTATGAGAAAGGTTTAATTTTCGATTATAACCGTATTTCACATGCCAGTAACTGGCATTAAAGGAGAGTGATATGTCTAATTATGGTCTTTTTGTAAAAGGTAAAATGCTTGGTGCTCGCCAGCGTAATAAGGTCAATGGTCAGGGATACTATAATGAAATTGGTGTTGGCTTAGAGATTCCTGATGGTTTTGGCGGCACTAAGCAAGACCAGATTATTATTCGTGTATCTCAGGCTCTTGTTAATGCCGGTGTAATGAATCAGGCAAATAATTTTATCGGTAAGTTAGTCCAGATACCTGTATATGTTCGCGTCTGGTCAATGGAGGGGAGGGAAGGAGTAACTTATAACATTTCATCAGATGGCGGCATTACTGAAATAAAAGGCTGATTATGGATACATCAGGTTTCGATATTCAGTTTGATAATCATATTCCTGAAAATGGTTACCGTATTGAAGGTTATTTATGTAATGCGAACAATGCAAAAGAATGTCAGGCAATAATGGTACGTTCTGAACCATTTCATCAAATTGATTATTCTGCAATGGGAAATTACTGGACATTAGGTTTTGGCTCTGTCCTGCTGCTCTGGCTTTTTTCTGTAGGTGTGGGACAGGTAATAAAGATGGTTCGTACTGCTTGAATGCGAACCTTTAAAATGTAATGGAGATAGAGTTATGTTTAAAAAAATCGTTAGTTTTCTGGCTGTACCTGCATTAATGGCTGTTTCTGGCGCGACTTTCGCTGCAGAAGGAGCGGCATCAAGTGGTGTTGATTTATCGCCGCTGACGAACAGCATTGATTTCAGTACAGTTCTGGTTGCGATTATGGCCGTTGCTGCTTCACTGGTAACACTTTATGCCGGTGTCGCTGGCGTTCGCTGGGTATTGCGTACCGTTAAATCCGCATAAATTCATTATTCATGGGCGATGCAATATCGCCCGTTTTACTTGAGGTTATTATGGAGATTGAATTATGGAAATTGGGTTCCCTTTTATGGGGGATCGTCTCAGCTTATGTCGTTATTCTTGGGCTAAGAGGCTGACGGTTTATTCCTTTATTTTTTCCTTTCTCTGGGTTTCCTTTCCCCGATATTCATATTCATTTGTACCAGCAATTGCAGCAGTGGCTGCGCGGGCTGTTATTCCTAAAGTCGTTGGCCGGGTGCTTGTTCGTCGCTTTGCTGCCAATGATGCGATTTATACGGCATCACAGCTTACAGCAACCCGTGTTTTTGTTGGCCGCGCTGCGGCTAATGCTGCCGAATACTTGCCTGCTGCCTCATCATACAAAATGAGCGGTGTTGCAACGTGGGCGGGTATTGCTGCTGCTGTATCATCTTTTGTTCCGTCTTCTTTGAGTTCATCTGACGGCTCGGTAATGGTAATGACTAACGGTAAAAAGATTTCCGATAATTTATATGAAGTAACGTACAGTGGTCAAAGTGGTGAAAGTAAGACGATAACCGTTAATTTTGAACCACAGGAATTAAGTCCGGTAATCCTTCATGTTAGTCGTAATAATGTGGATGCGGGTTCTCCAGTTGTAGGTGTTGAAACAGGATATTCCACGCCAGATAATGCACTTTATTATTATCAGGATTCGAAAGAGCTAATTTATTACTATGGTGATAATCCAACTGAAATTGCCAGAAATTATCTTAATGACTATAACTCGCGTACTTATACTGAAACACTAACGAATTTTGAACGCACTGTGACGAATAAAGTTGTCAACAGTAATGGAGATGTATCCTTTACTGAACAGAATTATAAGTTTACTTATCCTTCCTCATTTTATGAAATACCTGAGATTACACACTTGTATAGCAACCCGGCCGCATCTTCATTTCCCGCAGGTATTCCCATGTATGAAAATGTAGCAGGGCTTCCCATGTATTACAGCGTTGCTTATTTAACAGCAGGAAAGCAATATCAGTATCACAACACGCCTTGTAAAACGACTAATCAGTCAAATGGTGGATATTCGACGATTTGCGCCGTTCCTGAAAAAGAGGATTACATCGCAAAAGATATTGATGAAAAGAGTGAGCTTACTATCTGGACCAATACCAAATATAAAGCCATGACGGAAGTACTGGAGGCCGGAAATATTGAGTCCATGATTGATTATCTGGAGTATCTTGATAGTGTTAGTGTATCGCCAGCACTTCTTGCCGACATGATTAACGAGCTGTGGTCTGAAGCTGCCGTTAATGCCGATTATAACGGCTTACCGTTTAAAGAGGTTTCACCGGCTGAAGTAACTTCTGCGATGTCGGAACTTAGGCTATCTCCAACGTTATTAGATATGCTTTCACCTGTATCTGACAGTGCAGGGGCTGACGTCAATATTGATATTACCATTAATAACAACTCAGGATCTGACACTGGAAATAATGGCAATATAGATTTGGGAGAAGATCCCGGTGTAAAAGAGCCTGAGCTTGAAGAAACGCCAACGGCAAGAGATATTTTAACGCCAATTATTAACTTGTTGCCTTTTACAAACGAATTTAACATCGGCTCTCGTTCAGCATCCTGCCCCGTTGTTGAATTCAGCGTGTTTAATCACCAGTACAGAATTGACTCCCATTGTCCGTTAATTGAGCAGAACAGAAGCGCCGTAGAAACCATATTTCTGATTATATGGGGATTTGTTGCGCTCCGTATTATTCTGAGTGCCTAAAGGAGTGCAACTATGTTTGGGATTCTGATTAGTGCATTAAATACTTTGTTAGGTTTTGTATTCCGGTCATTGATTATTAAATTCGTCGTATTCTTTGCGCTGTATTTTGTAGTCCAGGGCTTCGTTGAAATCCTTGTTGAGTTACTGCCAGATTCAAGCAATCTCTCATCGCTGTTTGCCAATTTATCAGACGGATTCTGGTACTTCATTAACCTGAGTAAATTACCACAGGGGATTAGTATGATTATCTCCGCAATGGCTACTCGTTTTATTATTCGACGTATTCCTGTTATAGGGTGAGTTATGGCTATTTCTGCATATATTGGCATACCCGGCTCAGGAAAAAGTTATGAAGCCGTTTGCAATGTCATTATTCCGGCATTTACCAGCGGCCGGAGAGTTGTGACGAACATTTATGGTTTACAAAAAGATAAAATCACCGAACGTTATCCTGATTCAACGGGAGAAATTATTGTTGTGGATAATGATGATGTGCTTAAAGCAGATTTCTTTCCTTTTAAAGGTGGGGAAGGGAGCTTTTGCCAGTTTGGTGATTTAATTGTTATTGATGAAGCATGGCGAATCTTCGGTAGCGATAAGGATATGACGGCTGAGAAGAAATCATTTATTGCTGAACATCGTCATTTTACGCACCCTGAAACGGGTATTAGCTGTGATTTGGTTATTGTAAATCAGTCACTTTCTAATATTGCTCGCTTTCTGAAAGACAAAATAGAAACAACTTACCGGATGCGCAAGCTGAAAGCGTTGGGCCTGAATAATCATTACTGCATTGACGTATATTCAGGCCACAAAATCTATAAAAGCAACCTCGTCACCAGTTATCGCAATAAATATAACCCTGATATTTTTGAACTTTACAAAAGTTATGAAGGAAATAACGGTAATGAAAAGCAGACAGATAAACGCCAGAGCATCTGGAATTCTGGCAAAGTCAGGTTCTTTCTTGTGCTTTTTCCATTGATGTTTATCGGGTCAGGCTGGCTGATTTACTCATTTTTCAGCACGTTTGGCCGAAGCGATCCCTCGCCAGATTTGACTACAACAGATGTACGTGATGCGACCATGTTTCGTTCTTCCGCTGCTACTCCAGCACCAGATACTCCCTCAGAACCAGCTGAACCGCCACTTTCAACCGAGTGGCGTATATCAGGGAGAATGACCAGTGAAGGCAGGGCGTTTGTGATTCTTGTTAACGGTGCCGGTGTTTTGCGTGCCGTTCCTGCATCCAGTTTTAATTACAAAGGGATGTTGATGAGCGGAATTATTGATGGTGAGCGTGTGACGCTTTATACGGGGAAAAAATAATGAAAAAGATTTTACTCGCATTAACGCTACTATTTTCTTCATGTGTTTTAGCAGGGTCAGAGCTTGAATTAAATAAAGTCAAGCTACCGGAGGCTATTTCTCTTATTTACAGTGAGGTGCTTAAAGTCCCGTATATGCTAGATCCACAGCTTGTTAATGATGAACGAATGATTACATTCAGGTTAACACCTGATATTGATGAACGGGAATTTGTAACCCGTTATCTTGGCAATATGAATATTCGAATATGGACGAAAAAGGGTGTTGATTTTATCGCGCCCTATACGCCGAAAGAGCCGGTTAAGCCACGTTATACATGGACTTATACGCCTCAGTACCGTTCTGTTGCCTACCTGTCTGATATTCTTGGCGGCTACGTTTCAGGCTCCTTCAATAACAGTGGAGCCGTGATTTCTGACGATTCGCTAAAAGGTTCATCAGGGGCAAGCAACTACATCAATCGAACCGGTGATATTCTGGTTTATTATGGTACGAAAGAGGATATCGCCATCCTGAAAACACTGGTCACTTCGCTGGATACGATGAGTGATGAAGTGGTTGTTTCTGGTTATGTTTTTGAGGTTCAGACCTCGCAGTCTGACGGCTCCGGCATTCTTTTAGCGGCTAAAATTCTGTCTGATAAATTCAATATTTCAGTTGGTGCTGCCGGACTGGATAATTTTATCAATATTCGAACCGGGTCCATTGATGCCATTTTCAATCTGCTGAAAACCGACAGTCGTTTTACTGTTGTCAGTGCGCCACGACTGCGGGTAAAAAATAATGCCTCAGCGTCTTTTTCAGTCGGCTCTGATGTGCCAGTACTGGGCAGTGTTACGGTGAATAACAATACGACAACGCAATCCGTTGAATATCGTTCCAGCGGTGTTTTGTTTAACGTGACGCCATCAATCAAAAGTCGGACAATGGATCTCAAGATTCAGCAGCAGCTTTCCAACTTTGTGACCACTGAAACCGGCGTCAATAACTCGCCAACCCTTATCAAGCGTGATGTAACAACCGAAGTCAGCCTTGCAGATGGTGATATTATTTTACTTGGTGGCCTTGCTGAACAGAAAGACAGTAAGGCCAGTTCCGGCTGGAGCTTCTTCGGTTCCCGTACCAGTGAAAGCAACAAGACTGATATTATGGTGATGCTTCAGGTCAGGAAGGTTGACCGGAGCAGGGCGACGCCCCGCAGCGCCGCGAGGAGCGGTGAACTGTTCCGGGACAACCTGAACTGATTGTATGGATTTTTATTATGGCGTTAACTTTTATGGGGTATGAACAGTACGACATCTTCTAGGTATTCAGTTACTTAGAGGATTTATTATGTCTGTAAAAAATAAGGCGCGTGACCGACTTCCCGGTGGCCGCCTTAAGTCTTATCGTCGTGTAGGTTCACATTTTGCCAGTTGTGCCAGATGGTTTGATAAATCGCCGTCCTGGTATCGCAATATGATGATGACCAGGCCTGAGCGTCGTGAAGTCAGAAGGCTTCTCAATCAGGTAATGCGTGGTCATGATGCTGACGGCATTGCTTTTCCGGTCAGTCATCGTCCATTTGTTTATTGGTGGTGAATTTCGTACGCACGAAATTTCACGCATAAACACCAGACAAAAAATCGTTAACTGTCTGTTTTGAAAGATAACGCCGGTCAGTGACAAAACTTGTTTTGTTGCTGTCCGGGGTTGGCCAAGCCGTACAGTTTCCATTTTCAGCGTTATGGCTGATTCGGCGCGGCAGCATTCATCGGGGCTTATCATGGAAAAATTCATGACACATCAGGAGCTGAAAGTGATGCTTCTCAAAGATCCAGCATTCCGGGCTGCTTATGAAGCTGAGAGCCAGAACCCGCAATCCGGTTACCAGATTATCCGGCATCATGGTGATGGCACTGAAGAAGTGGTGCTTGATTCTCGTGTATCAGGTACAGATTTACCAACTAACTGGATGAACAGGCCTGATTGGTGAGGTCAGGCCGTTCACTTACTGCTGACAGACATTTGATTCTGATTCGTTTGGAGAAACGGATGATTTTGAATCACTGTCGATAGTAGCCAGTTGACGGACAGTGTCAACGATTCCCGCCAGATTCTGCCATCCTTACCATTGGTGCGCATAATGTATATTATGTTAAATATGGTGGGTTTGCTCTTAAGTTCATGAGTCCCTCTCTTTCAGGAACTTACCGATGAATCAGTCAGTTGCCAAAGTTTAGTTGTGGACTTACGATGACTTCATAACACAAAAATTACGGGGCATCCGCTAAGTTCATGGCATATACCATCTTACATTTATCGAGGAACAACCAGAGAACTCATCTCATAGTTGATGATGTGACTACCCTACCGGTCATGTTCGCCACAATTTATGGAATGAATGAACTGAGCAAGAAAAGCCTAGGGACTCAAGAAAACATTTTGTGTTCGCTGCGTTTCTTTTACGTCTATTACTATAAGAAGCATAAACAAACATTTGACTACGATTTCTATCGGTCTGGCTACAATATCTCCTGTTTTATCAGGGAGCTTGATGGCTTCTTTACTTATCTGCTCGGGAAGCAGCACCTGAGTGACGAGACCGACATAATCTCTAACGGGTTTTTACATTCGGCACTCTCCAGAACCAACAAGTCCACCTATGGTAACCACGTCAGAAACGTTGGCCGATTCCTTAAGTATCTCAACTATAGATATATGAATCTGGCATACCAAGATATGTCACCTACTGAAGCTCACCAGATTAACCAGGCGAACCATAGAGATCTCGCTGCCAGAATTAAGGTCTTCAATAGAGTTGAAGTATCCAGGAACGAACCAGCTCACCGATACAAAAGTATCACCAGCCAGCAAAGTATCGAACTAACGAACATGTTAATCCCCTCCACTCCTGAATTTTCAGATATCGAGACCGGCGAACTATTCACGGCCGTGGTTAATCCCCAAAACCCATTCGATTCAGGATTTCAACAATACCGTAACTACCTTATTCACCGGTTAATGTTTAACTATGGCTTACGTGTTGGTGAAGTTCAATTGTTGATGAAGGATTGCGTGGGGCCAACCCTTCCAGACTCACGAGGTAACATTCGTTTCATCCTGATTGTACAAAATCTACCAGATGATGTAGTTGACCCAAGGAAACAACAACCTTCACTCAAGACTGAGCATTCACAGCGACAAATCGAACTAACCGAAGATGACTTCATTATGTTTACCATTTATATGGAGCAATATCGGTCCCCATTATTTGAAGAGAAAAAAATTGTTGACCATGAGTTTGTTTTTATTAAAGGCTCAGGTAGGTTAACTCCATTAACTTACGATGCAATTCGAACATTTTATAAGGAAAAAATTGATCCGGCATTCATTGCCCTATTCCCTCATTATCGTACGAAAAGTAATAAAAATATTAATAATATGGTTAATATAACACCACACGTTGGGCGGCATACTTGGGCTAATATCACTCTTGAGTTTATTTACAATAGTCTCCTGAGTGAATCACTAATACTGGCGCAAGACTATGGTATTCGAGCAAGGATGAATGGAGTACTTGAACCAGCTATTGAACAACTTCGTGCTTTAGGCGGCTGGTCACTGACCAGTAAAGTTCCATTAAGATATGCCAAGCGGTTTATTGAAGTGGTGAGTAACCAGAGCAACTATAAGCGTACGAAACATTCAGATATGCATTTAGCTTCCCCAGAAACAAACATTTCGCAAAGAAAAACCTCCAACTTGCTAGAAGATAATGTTTATGACGAAGACTTCACATTCAAAGATCTATTCAACTGAGAGCGGTATCACCGGGGGTGGTTTTTTTAAAACCCATCCCCTTCACTTTACAAAAGAACAGCTTGAATGGATTGAAAATATTCAGCTCCCTAAACGATTGTTTTTAATAAGTGCAACAGAATTTGATGACCGATATTTATATCTACATGATGATTGGCGTTACAGATTCTCAGGTAATAATTTGGCTATATTATTCTCTACTGGTAAATACTTTTGTGATTTATCACCAGTTTCACTTAAGCTCTTGAAATACTTAACGATCGCGTACATTAATGAGAACTCGGCAAGTGTTGCTGATAAATTTGCTCAGTTTGTCGCAACAACTTTCAAACAAATTGAGGTTATCACTCGCGAAAGCCTTATTGAAAAAATGCAAATGCTAGTTGCGAAGACTGAGCGAAATCACTCAGACAGCAGTCAGTTCTATTACACCCTCTATGCATTACGAAAACTTGATCGTAATGGATTCTTCGAAAGTAAGGATGACAGTGATGAGCTGGAAGATCTATTGCTGGAAGTGCCACGCCCTAGGAACAATAACTGGGCTCGCTACCAAAACCTAGACCTCGTTATACCAGAAGAAGTATGCCTAATGATAGAAAATGGCATTCAACGTTGGGCATCTAAGCTATGTCCAAAAATTGATGTTGAAGAAAATAAAAACATTCATCTGGAAACTGTAAGGAAAACCATTAAAATTGATACATTACGGGACTGCATTATTATTGGCATAGTTTATTACATTGGGGCCAGACCTGTACAGATCGGTAAACTTTCCGGAGGCGATTTTATCGTTGATACCGAGAATAAGTACGGGATGCGTTATTCAGTACTTGTGCCATATGCCAAAAAGTCAAAACTAACTATCGATCGAGTTCGAGTTGCAATTCCGGAAGAACTTGGAAAGTTAATCTTACTGTATAAGTACCTAGTTGGAATTGGTGATACCGACCCGATGTTTTCCATCATAGTATCTTCAATGAAGATGGTGGAAGCGTCATTAAAGAAAATGCTTTTCAGATTTTCACCACAAGAGATTCAGGAGGCAGTAAAAAACGATGATTATCAACTACCTGTATATACCGCAAGCCTCTTTCGTCACAACGTTGGTCACTCAATGGCAATGAGTGGTGCCAGTGCTCCTGAGATAGCTTATATATTGGGACAATCCTCTTATGTTGTTGCAGATCGATACATTGCAGCCACCCCTGAGCTGGCTGATATTCGTGAGGCAGCTTTGGGTCGCAACCCTGTGTTTAAGAACATGATGGCACTCATGTTGACTGGGAATTTAGTTCACAGCAGCGAATGGGAAGGTCGCAATGTTGCAGGGTCAATTGGTGGGCAACTTCATTACCATCTCGGTGGATGTAATTATGAAGAAGACATTTGCCCCTTTGCACAGGGTCGTGGATGTTACGGTTGCCTGTATTTCAAACCATTTATAGATGGAAACCACAAAAAAGTATTTCTTTCGCTGAATGATGAAATCCAAAATGTTCGTGATGTTGCCGATGATGCTGGCATTTTAAATCATCCACTTCTCAAGGAATTAGTGCGGCGGAAAGAGCATGTAAATCAGGTTATGGCTCGCATTGAAATGGCAAAGGCCGGAGGACTATTTAATCGATGACTACACAAATAACAATACGTAATAAACAGGCGGATAATCTTCTTATTTATATAGAGAAATATAAAGCAAAATTTGAAGAGCGTCTTGTTGCCTACAATGCTGTTGGACAACTGGAGTGGAATGCCGGTTCCTGGCGTTTTGGTGAGAAAGGTGTTGCATGGCTTAAAGAAACAAAAGATCGCGGCTTTAAGTGG
>OKVX01000274.1_pt1 | contig 28788 bp, 28 predicted proteins | sample 1606941 | NCBI WGS metagenome assembly OKVX01 (sample SAMN03281016, study PRJEB24777) | human gut metagenome | isolation source: fecal sample PR161 from 1 month old female Malay infant, caesarean... | reverse complement strand
GTGCGGTAACGTATTTAGCTGACTGATACTAATAGGTCGAGGGCTTGACCAATATAATCGAGTTGTAAATACATTAATTAAGAGGAAACTCGACTCACTTAGTTCGCTGAGTAAGTTCGATTAACCAAATGTAAAATTTGGATTCTCACTTATGTGCAATTTTGAAAGAACAAAAGTTTTTTCAAAATTGAGTGAGGAAATTCACTAAAAGTGAAGAGTACATAAATCTGGTGATGATGGCATAGAGGTAACACTCCTTTCCATTCCGAACAGGACAGTTAAGGTCTATAGCGCCGATGGTACTGCATGGGAGACTGTGTGGAAGAGTAGGACGTCGCCAGGTAAGAATAAAGAGTAGTTATTATAACTACTCTTTTTATTATTAAAATAATTAATCTAATATAATTATTAAGTTATATTAGATTAATTATAATTTAGTTAAAAGTTAATTATTAACTATAGAACACTTTAATTCATCCACATGTCCAGCAACTTTAACTTTTCTATAAATTTTTTTTATTATTCCATTCTCATCAATAAGAAATGTACTTCTTTCTATGCCGAAACATTTTTTACCAAACATAGTTTTTTCTTTTAATACACCATAAAGGTTACATACAGTTTCTTCTTCATCAGAAAGAAGAAGAAAAGGAAGATCATACTTTTCAATAAATTTGTCATGAGATTTAATGGAATCTCTGCTTATACCTATTATAATTGTATTATTATCAGTGAAGTCTTTTATTGATTCTTTAAAGTCTTGTGCTTCTCTTGAGCAACCAGGAGTATTATCTTTAGGATAAAAATATAAAATAACTTTTTTATTTATATAATCGCTTAGTTTATGTTCCTTTTTATCAGATCCGAGTAATTTAAAATCTGGAGCTTTTAATCCTTCTTCTATTAACAATTCTTTCATAAAATACCTCCTATTATTGTGGATAATAATTATTATATAATAAAAAATAAAAGAAATAAAGATATATAAAGAATAAATTTATAAATATTTTAAGAAATATGTAAAGTGGTATTATTTTAAAATATGAAAGATAAGTGTAGTATTTCAATAAAAATATACATATTTCTAAAATAGATATACATATTAAAAATATGTATATCTATTTTTATATAGAAAACACTCAAATCTCTAAAGCTAATGAATATATATATTAACAGGGCTCAATATATAAGAAAAGTGGTGAGTTAATAATGTATTTGAATAGTAAAAGAATAGTAACTATAGAGAAATTATTTATAAATGCTATAGTATATAGTTTTGATAAAAATAATACTACATATGAAGCTATTGGAATTGGAAATGGAAAAATATTATTTTTAGGTACGAAGAATGATGCTATGAATTTATTGGACAATAATACTGAAATAATAGATTTGAAATATAAAATAGTAATACCATCGTTTGTAGATGCTTATGTGAAAATTCCTCAAAAATTAATTATGAACAAGGATGATTTGAGTTTATTTGAATGTAAGAATTTGAAAGAGTATGAGATGGTTATAAAAGAATATATTAATAAACATATTGATAAAGAAGTAATATATGGATGTGGATGGGAGCTTGATAATTTCATAAGTTGTGATAAATTTCATAAAGGACCTAATAAAAAAATATTAAATGATATATGTGAAAATAAAGCAATCATTTTAAGCGATGTTACTGGAAAAATGCTATGGCTTAATGATAAAGCTTTTGAGAGATTTAAAATTACTAAGAATACTTATGAGCCTATAGGTGGAAAAATTGAACTTGATGAAAATGGAGAGCTTTGGGGAATTCTTAAAGATAATGCTGTAAATATCATTAATATTAATGAATTTAAAACTTATAAAAATAAAGATTATTTAAATTCTTTGATGGAATTTCAAAAAATACTTCATTCTTATGGAATAACTTCAATAGGTCTTGTGGAAAATAATTTTTCAAAAATTCCTTTTGATGTTTATAGAATGGCTGAAATAAAGGATAAATTAAAATTAAGGATAGATTATGGTGTTAACATATTTCCATACGAAATAGGAAGAAAGACTATTTATGAACAGCTTCATGACTTAAAGAGATTAAAAATAATATATAAAAGCAAATATTTTGATATTAGTAGAGCATGTTTTGAAGCTGATGGATTAATAGAAATGCAAAGTGCATTCCTATTCAAACCATATAGAAATAACCAAGATGATTCTGACTATACGGGTCGCTTTAAATGGGATGTTCTAGAATTTAAAGAAGGAATAAAAATGGCAAATAGACTAGATTTTAATGTTATAGTCGAAGCTATAGGGGATAATGCATGTAAAGTTTCGATGGATGGAATTGAATATTCACAGAAAAATAATAATTATAATAAATGTAGAAATTCAATAGTTCATTTAAGCCTGATTACTAAATATTATTTAAGAAGGATGAAAACTTTGGAATTAAATGCAATAATACATCCATTTTGGTATTATCAAAATAGTGTTAGGACAAAATATGAATATGAGTTCATAGGTGAAGATAGAATTCAAAGATTATACCCATATAAATCTTTAATTAATAATAATATACTTATAGCATCTTCATGTGAATACTTTAATGAGGAAAGTATTAATCCTATAAAAGGAGTATGGTGTTCTGTTACAAGAAATCTCTATAAGTTTAGTGATGAGGATAAATTAGACAAGAATATAATGATGGATCCTAAGTATAGGTTAAATCCAGACGAAAGAGTAACTGTTATGGAAGCATTAAAGAGTTTTACTATTGATGCAGCATATATACTTGGAAGAGAAAGTTATGTTGGAAGTATTGAAATAGGAAAAAATGCAGATTTTATTGTATTAGATAAAAATATATTTACAAGTAACTTTGAGGAAATATCAGATATTAATGTATGCAGAACATATTTTGAAGGGCAATTGGTTTATAATAAAGAATAAAATATTAAAAAATTATATTATAAAAATGTAAAACTCTCTTAATATTTTCTTAGGAGAGTTTTTTTGTATATAATTATTAGAGGACTGAAAAATTAAAGATACGTCTATATGGTTAAATCTGAAAGGAGATGAATTAAAGATGGAGAACGTATTAATTACTGGAGCAACCAGTGGTATAGGATATGAAATAACAAAAATTTTTGCACAAAATCAATATGATTTGTTATTGTGTGCACGTGATAAGAAAAAGCTTATAGAAATAAAAGAAAAGTTAATTGATGAATATAAAGTAAAAGTATTTATATTTTCAAAAGATTTGAGTAAAGAAAAAGATGTTGAGGAATTATATAGAGAAATAATGGAGTTAGGAATTAATGTTGATATATTAATTAACAATGCAGGTGCTGGATATGTTGGAGAATTTATTAATGAAAGCTATGATAGAGATAAAAGTATAATGTCTCTTAATATGAATGCTGTAACTTATCTTACTAAGGTATTTGCAAATGAGATGATAAAAATAAATAAAGGTAAAATTTTAAATGTGGCTTCAACTGGATCATATCATCCAGGTCCATATACTGCTGTATATTATGCAACAAAAGCATATGTATTATCTTTTACAGAAGCACTTGCAGAGGAGATGAAGGGGTATAATATTACAGTTTCAGCACTTTGCCCTGGAGCAACTAAAACAAATTTTTCTAAAAAGGCAGGAAAAAAAGATAATGCAACTGCAATGAGTCCAGAATATGTGGCCCAAAAGGCATATGAAGGTTTAATAAAAAACAATACAACTATAATACCAGGATTTAAATACAAGATATTTGTTTTGTTACCAAGAAAAATAATTACACCATTTATAGGAAGATATCAGAGAAAATTGAAAAACAATTAATAAAAGCATATCTGTTAATAGAAAAATATATTAGCAGATATATTTTTATTATTAGAGTTTAGTATAAAAGGTTATACATTTTATAGAATGAGTATAAAGGTTCCTAAAGTAATAAAAATACCACCAAGTATAGTTTTAAAAGTTATGGCTTCCTTAAGTATTATGAAAGCTAAAAACATACTTATTACAACACTAAATTTATCTATTGGAACTACTTTTGAAGCATCTCCAAGTTGAAGTGCTTTATAGTAAAATAACCATGAAAGTCCAGTAGCAACACCAGATAAAATTAGAAATATCCAGCTTTTAATACTTATATCAGATATTTCTGAATGAGTTCCTGTAAAAAATACAATTCCCCAAGCAATTATTAGTACGACTATAGTACGTATTGCGGTGGCTAGGTTTGAATTTATGCCATCTATCCCTATTTTTGCTAATATAGATGTGACTGCTGCAAAAAAAGCTGATAAAAGTGCAAAAATAATCCACATATGATTATCTCCTTTGAATTTTAAAATTTTAAAGACCTCCTTAAATTTTTTATTTTATATCAATAATAAGTATAATATATAGAGATAATTATTATCAATAGAAATATAATGTTTGATTTTGAAAGTAAAAAAGTTTAAAATATAATTCAATATGGTGTTTATGTTAAGGTACAAAGGAAATATATTATTAAAGGAGAAAACAATGATATTATTAAAAGAAGAAGCAGATAGATGTCTGTTATGTAAAAAACCAAGGTGCAGGGAAAATTGTCCCATAGATACACCTATTCCTGAAGTAATTAGTTTGTACAAAGAAGGAAAGATTCATGAAGCAGGTGAAATATTATTTAATAATAATCCATTATCTGTTGTATGTGCTTTAGTATGTCCACATGAGGACCAGTGTAAAGGAAATTGTATAAGAGGAATAAAGGGTGAACCCATAAAATTTCATGAAATGGAAGCAGAAATTTCCGGGAAATATTTAGATGATTTGGATTTAGAAAATGTAGCTAAGGATAAAGATAGAATAGCTATTATTGGGGGAGGTCCAGCAGGAATAACAATTGCATTTATATTAGCACAAAAGGGATATAAAGTAACAATTTTTGATGCTCATGATAAAATTGGAGGGGTTTTAAGATATGGAATACCAGAATACAGGCTTCCAAAATCAATTGTAGATAAACTAGAAAATAAGCTTATAGATGTTGGGGTATTGATAAGACCAAATACTATTATAGGACCAGTAATTACACTCGATAGATTATTTGAAGATGGATATAAGGCTGTTTTTATTGGAACAGGTGTGTGGAATCCGAAGACATTAAATATTAAAGGGGAAACTTTAGGAAATACACACTTTGCAATTGATTATTTAAAATCACCTAGTGTATACAGACTTGGTAAGAAAGTAGCTGTAATTGGAGCTGGAAATGTAGCGATGGATGCAGCAAGAATGGCTAAAATTAATGGTGCAGATGTTACAGTTCTATATAGAAAAGGCTTTGAAGATATGACTGCTACCAAAGAAGAAATAAGGGAAGCAAAAGAAAATGGGATTAAATTTAAATTATTTAGATCTCCATTAGAGATTAAAGACAATGGTGTAAGCCTTGCATGTACAGAAAATATATTACGTGAAGATGGAAAAGTGATGACAGAAATTATTGAAGGTAAAGAGGAATTTTTTGAATGCGATTCAACAATAATTGCAATAAGTCAATCACCAAGAACGTATATTGTTTCAAGCACTGAAGACTTGAATACAAATAAATGGGGACTTCTTGTTACTGATGATAGAGGGCATACTACTAAAAAAGGAACTTTTGCATCTGGAGATGTAGTAACAGGTGCAAAAACTGTAGTTCAAGCAGTAGTTCAGGCTAAAAAAGTAGCAGAATCTATAATTGAATATTGTGAAAGTAATTAAATAAATACTAGACAAAGGAAATTCAAAAAAATGATTTTTCTTTGTCTTTTTATTATTTAATATTAGTATCTATGAGTATCATACACAAAAAAGAATACATTAACAAAATAGTAAAAATATGTTAATATAATGGTATTAATTTATTAGATGAATGGAGTTGTGAGTAATGGGGTTTTTTAAAAGAGAGGAAACGCAAGGATTAATGATCAACAAAAGTGTTAATGAAAATATTATTGGTAATGATGTGAAAAAGATTAGTAAATCAAGTAAAACATTGTCTTTATTTAAAGAAGATACAATAAAGTATGTTATTGAAAATTTTCCAAGTATGTCAGAAGAAATTCAAAGAGGACTTTTGGAAGTATCTGTGATATTAGAAAATACAATAGACCATATAGAAGATAAATCAAGCAAGCTTATAAAAGATAGTAGAAATTTTAATTTAAGTCAGGAATATAGAGATACGTGTATTTCTATATATGAGGTTGTAGAAAATATAAAAGGCTATGTAAAATGGATGAAAGATGAAGGGAATAAAGAAACGGAAATCAAAGAGGATAATATTAAAGAAAATGAAGAAGAAATAACTTCACAAGATGATATAAAATTAAAAGAAATATCTGAAAATGAAGTTAACACTGTTAATGTTGAATTAGAAATATATAAAGATTTTTCAGGAAGAGAACCAAAGGGATTTGAGATTTATAATGATATTATATTAGTTGATGATTGGGATGATTTATTGGTTAAAACAGCAGAAATTTTAACTAAACAGTATAAACAAAATAGAAATAGTGATATTCTTATAAAACCAGTTAAAGTAGTTGAAAAAAAATCACCTCAGAATGAATTTAGAGATACAGTCATTGAAATGCTTAGTGAATATAAAATAAATTTAAGGGATTTTAAAATAATAGTTAGGTAGTATTTTATACAAAGTTGAAAGTTGACAATTAATAATTTTCTATTATAGTTATTATTTATTGAAATTTTTCATTGTCAAACTTTCAACATAATAAAACTACTGTTTTTTATTTTCTATATTAAAATATATATTGACAATATGCTTATATGTATATATAATAATTTTAACAAATTAAATTGAGTAAAATTAAATTTAAACATATGTATATTAGAAAAATATAAAGCCAAGATAGATATATAGTAGTGCATATTAATAATAGAAAATAAAGGAGAGAGTTTAATGAAAATAGTAAATAGTAACGAATTTAGAAATGAAATTTCAGAAGGTGTTGTTTTAGTTGATTTCTTTGCAACTTGGTGTGGACCTTGTAAAATGCTTGGACCTGTTCTTGAGGATTTAGGTAAAGAACTAGAAGGAAAAGCTAAAATTATTAAAGTAGATATAGATCAGTCTGGTGATTTAGCAGATGAATTTAGAATTTCAAGTGTTCCAACAATGATGTTATTTAAAGATAATAAAATTGTTGATACAATGGTAGGATTTTTACCAAAAGAAAGAATTAAACAAGTTATTGAATCTAACCTATAATAAGTTTTATTAAAAATTAGTTATATAAAATAAAAAATATATTAAATAATTATAGATACCTAGTTTTATATTAAGGATAGTTAAAGGTTAAGTGTTTTAACTATTATAAAATAATAGGGTATCTATATTTTTTGAATGTAAATATTCATTATAAATACTATATTATGATAGTTTAGTAAGTAGTTAACAAAAAGTTTATTTAAGAACATATATTTAAGGAGGGAATGGATGATGAGTAATTTTGATGATTTAAAGTTGGATAATCAGCTATGTTTTTCACTATATGCTGCATCGAGAGAAGTTATTAAGCTCTATAAGCCATGCTTAGATAAGTTTAATTTAACTTATACTCAATATGTGGCTATGCTTGTTCTTTGGGAGGATGAAAAAAGTACTATCAAAGAAATTGGGAAAAGGCTTCATTTGGACTCGGGAACACTAACACCATTATTAAAAAAAATGGAAAGTATGGAGCTTATAAAAAGATATAGAGATATTAATGATGACAGAGTTGTTATAGTTGAACTTGCAGAGAAGGGAAGAAATCTTAAAAACGAGATAACATGCGTGCCAAAAGAAATGGTATGTAAGATAAATCTTGAAAAAAATGAGATAAAGAGATTAAAGGATGAACTTGATAATCTTTTAGAAAAGTTAAAGGAATAAAAAGTTTAAATAGAATTATAATAGTTATAGAAGAGAAATTGGATATATAAAATTATATATATAATATTAAAAAAGCATATTAATAGTCTGTCGATAATTATAAAAAAATATTGACAAGTTTTTAAAATAAGTGTATTATAAATTCAAAGTTAGATAAAAATCCCATGAAAAGAAAAAGTAAGTAATAATTATTGTTCTACAGAAAGTTGACGGATGATGAAAGTCAATGTGCAGTGTATTACTGAAAATCATCTTGGAGGAGTGAAACTGAATTTGAAAAAGTAAGTTTCAACGGAAATTCCACCGTTACAAGGAAAGCGTATTAATTGTACGTAACTGAGAGCTGCAAGAGTTGATTATATGTATATATGTTCTTTCTTTTGTGGAATTAGGGTGGTATCGCGTGTTAACCTCGTCCCTTTGTTATAAGGGATGGGGTATTTTTTTCGTTCATTAATAAATCTAACTAATATTGTATTAATTAAAATCAAGTGATTGAATTAGAAGAAAAGTAGTATAGTAGGGAAATGAAAATTAAAGGGGCCTAAAGTAATTTTCAGTAATTTTGTAGAAATCATTTGATGTTAGTTAATTATTAACAAGAACTAATGTTAAATTTTCATATATGAAAAGATTAAGATTTATGGTTTGTTAGTTATTAACTAAGAATAAGAGGGGGATATTAATTATGGATAATTTATCAAAAAAAGATTTGAGACTAGTAAGTTTAATGTTATTTTCTTTATTTTTTGGAGCAGGAAATTTGATTTTTCCACCATTTTTAGGACAATCAGCAGGAACTGCAACATGGATTTCTATGTTAGGATTTTTTATTACAGCAGTTGGATTTCCTGTATTAGGAGTTATAGCAGTTGCTAAATCTGGAGGACTAAGAAATTTAGCACAAAGAGTAAATCCAATTTTTGCAACAGTATTCACAGTATTGATCTATTTATCAATAGGTCCTTGTCTTGGTATTCCAAGAGCGGGAAGTTTACCTTTTGAAATGGCAGTTGCACCTTTTCTTAAAGATACAAATATAAGCATGATACTTTCTAGGTTTTTATATACACTTGTATTTTTTAGTGTAGCATACTGGTTATGCTTGTCACCATCAAAACTTGTTGATCGTATAGGAAAATTTTTGACACCAATATTATTAGCGCTTATAACATTAGTTTTTGTTTCAGCAATATTTAAACCATTAGGAAGCTATGGAATTGCAACTGGAGATTATGCATCCTCACCATTTGTAAAAGGATTTTTAGAAGGATATCTTACAATGGACACAATAGCGGCATTAAATTTTGGTATAGTAATTTCATTTGCAATAAAGTCTAAAGGTGTAAAATCTGAAAAGGCAGTAGTTTCTTGCTCAATAAAGGCTGGTATTATTGCAGGTGCTTTATTAATTGCAGTATATTCAATGTTATGCCATCTTGGCGCAACTAGTGGAGGAAGATTTGGAGGAACTGAAAATGGAGCACAAACTTTAAGCAATGTAATGACATATCTGTTTGGTGAACCAGGAGCAATACTTTTAGCAGTAATATTTACAGTTGCATGTTTAACTACATGTGTAGGACTTATAACTTCATGTAGCGAATATTTTGCTAGCTTAAATTCTAAAGTAAAGTATATTACATGGGTTAGAATTTTATCACTTTCAAGTATGATCCTAGCTAATATGGGATTGACAAAAATACTAGCAGTATCAGTTCCCGTATTAAATGCTATTTATCCAATAGCTATAATGCTTATAGTTCTTGCAATATTAGATAGACTGTTTAAAGAAAATAAAATAGTGTACTTATTAACAATATTATTTACAGGAATAGTTAGTGTTATTGATGCTTTAAGTCAAGCAGGTTTTAATATTGAAATTTTAGTGAGATATTTTTCAAAGTTGCCATTATATTCACAAGGGTTAGGATGGATACTACCAGCATTAATAGGAATTGTTATAGGTACATTTGTAAACTTGTTTAAAAAGACACAATTAGATTCAGAAAATATATCAGCAGAAGAAGCTTAGAATATAGAAATAAAAGACTTTTCTTTGAAAAATAATTCATGAAAAGTCTTTTATTATGAAAAAAACTGATTATAATAAACTAAAGACAAATATATCAATACATTTGAAATGGGTGAATAAAATGAAAAATGTTAATGAGATTATAGATAAAATAAAGCAAAATGAATTTTTTAAGGGGATAGATGATAAAAAAATAGAAATGATTATTTCAGAATTAAGTCATATTTCTAAGGAATATTCAAAAGGACAGGTAATTGCTAATGAGGGGGAGGTTTGTAAAAATCTAGGATTAGTCGTAGATGGAATTGTTGAGATACAGAGAATATACTCAAGCGGAAAACATATAGTTCTTAAACGTATGGGAGCAGGAGAAGTTTTTGGAGAAGCCATAATATTTTCAGATAAAAATAAATATCCAGCCACAATAATTGCTTCTTCGGATTGTATAATATCTTATTTGAAAAAAGAAGATATTATTAAACTTTGCCTTAATGAAGAAATAATCTTAAAGAATTTTATAACTTTATTGAGCAATAAAATTTTTATATTAAATAGAAAAATAAAAACCATATCTTTTAAAACAATACGACAGAAAGTTGTTAACTTTATATTAGAACAGTCAAAAAGTCAGAACAATAAAACTGTAATTTTGAAAATAAGTAAAGAGCAGATAGCATCTTTACTTGGAATACCTAGACCATCACTTTCAAGAGAGCTTATGAAACTTAGAGATGATGGACTTATTGAATTTGATAGGAACAAAATAAGTATTATAAATATAGAAAGACTTGAAGAAGAACTTTTAGAATAGAAAATTATCTATTATTACTCAAATAATTCTATGGAAATATTTTACAAAATACAAAGTATAATGTAAAATATTAACAGTGAAATGAAAGCTTATTTATAAGTTTAAAAATCAAATGAATGGAGTAATAATTATGAAAAAAATACTAATAGATATGATTTGCCTAACACTAAAATATATGCCTCAATTATTATATCCTAAGAAAAAAACATGTAAATTAAAAAAAGCAGTTTTAGAGGATTATAATACAATTCATGGTGAAACATCAATGGATGATATTTTAGAAAAGGAAGAGGAGTTAACTAATGAAGTTTATGAAGAAAAGGCTATATATAGTATAAATTTAGGATGTGGAACATTAAATGACTATCAAATTATGGATGCATATAAGGTAAATAAGGAAAATTTAAATGATATTAATACATTCTTAAAAGGAAAAGATTTAAGAAAGAAAGTTGATATAAAAAAAGAAGCTAATGCAGCTGCTGTAGCTTTAATAAGAATAAATGAAGGAAATGGTACTATACTTAATTATAAAAAGTTTCAAATTAGTATATTACCAATTTACCTTCAAATTATTAATGATAATATAAAAAAATATAGAATTAATATGAAAAAGAATTTAACAATAACTGAAATTAAAGAAATAGCCTCTACTTTAGCTATAAACATAAGTAGTGGAATAGATAACATAAATAATGGTATAGGAAATAGAAATGATTATGAAATAATAGGCATCAATAATTTAAGCAAAAAAAATATAAATGATATAAATAACTTCTTGAATAATAAGGAGTTAAAAACCCCTAATATGATTAGAAATGAAATAAAAAGACTTTTTAATGCTTTAAGTAAAATATCAAGAGGAAATGGAACTAATAATAATTACAATTTAATAGGAATGAAACTTGAAAGTAAAAAGATTAAAATTATTAATTCTGTATTAGAATGTATATATAAAAGGGACAAGCAGGATCTTAGTGTAGGAGACATAATCAATATAAGTGAAAATATTATGGATAATTTTATGGCTATTAATAATTCAAGTGATGAAAAATCAAAAAGAAAATTGATTATAACTGATTCTTTAGAAAGAGAAGCATTGTAAATTTAATAACTAATTAGTATAGAATATAATTCAGATTAAGAATTATATTCTATACTATTACAGTAATAAGCTTTATACCAATATCATTAATTTTTTGTCTCCATTGCTCAGGAATGTTGCTATCAGTAATAATTGTATCAAAATCACTTAAATCAGCAAAATAAGAAGATTTGACAACACCAAATTTTTTGGAATCCACTAGAAGTATTTTTTCAACAGAAGATTTTATTATTGCTTGTTTTGTCAATACTTCATAATTATTAGAACATGTAACCCCTAGGGTTTCATGGATTCCTGATGCAGAAACAAAAACTTTAGTTGCGCGTGTTTTTTCTATTAATGATATTCCTTCTGGACTTTCAAACATCATAGTATTTTGATGAAAGTAACCACCAGAGAAAATAAGATTAATGTTTTTCTTTTTAGATAGAGCCATCAAAATATTCGTATTAAATATAAGAGCACTTATATTTAAATTAGGATCTATAAACTGTGCTAATTTTTCTGTAGTTGTACCTGTATCAATTATTATTACATCATCTTCTTGTATAAAATTAGCTGCAGTTTTACCTATTTTAATTTTTTCATCTTCGTTTCGTATTACTTCATTTTCAATGTCATAAAATGATTCGAGTTTTTCTATGTTATTTGAAGGATTATAAATAGCGGCACCATATACATTATTAATTATGTTGTTTGATTTTAGTATTTCTAAATCACGTCTTATTGTCATTTCAGATACTCCGAGAGTTAAAGATAATTCTTTTACAGTAGCACCGTTTTTTTCCTTTAAAATATCTATTATTTTATTTGCACGCTGCAATTTTTTACTCAAACTTATCACCTTATTCTTTGAATTTATTGTTTATATTCTAACATTTTTTATTAAAGAATTAAAGGGGAAGTGAATATACTGAACTAATTATTGTTAAAATAAGAATATATGCTGTATTCTATAAATAACAAGTATTGATACTTGAATAAAATATTAAAGTTTTTTAGTTGTTGAAATTTAATAGTTGTAGTATATAACAAAAAAATGTTTGAACTTTAACATTTTATGTTGACCTTATAACAAAATGGTATTAAAATTATCACATAGAGAGAAAACTTTAGTATAAAGAAAAGAGGTAAAATAATGAATAAAGTAGAAATTTTAGGTCATGTAGATCACACATTATTAAATCCAGTTGCAACTTGGGAAGATATTCAAAAGATATGCAATGATGCAATTGAATATAAGACAGCATCAGTATGTATACCAGCATGTTATATATCACGTATAAATGAAAAATATCCAGAATTAAATATCTGTACAGTTGTAGGATTCCCTTTAGGATATTCTTGTACTGAAGCTAAAGTAGCTGAAACTAAAAAAGCTTTAGAAGATGGTGCAAATGAAATAGATATGGTAATTAATATTACTGATGTTAAGAATAAATTATTTGATAAAGTTACACAGGAAATAAAAGCACTAAAAGAAGTATGTGGTGATAAAGTATTAAAAGTAATAATAGAAACTTGTTATTTAACAGAAGAAGAAAAAATAGCTATGTGTAAGTCTGTAACTGAAGCTGGTGCTGATTTTATAAAGACATCTACAGGATTTGGAACAGGTGGAGCTACTATTGAAGATGTTAAATTGTTTAAGAAACATATAGGGCCAAATGTAAAGATTAAAGCAGCTGGGGGAGTTAGTACTGTTAGTGATCTTGAAATGTTCATTAATGAAGGTTGTGAAAGAATTGGAACAAGTAGAGCTGTTGGACTTTTAAAAGGAGAAGCAACACAAGGGTACTAAAAAGAAGATTTTAAAAAGAGTAATTAACATATTGAAATAGTATTATAATACTATTTCAAATTGTTAATTATTAAAATATAGCCTGAGAAAACGTTTCCTAAAGTGCTATATATTTTGAAAATGCATTTAAAATGATAAAATTGAATATATGAGTTAATAGAAAAGTGAGGGATTAATATGCGTTTTGTTGATATTATAAATAAGAAAAAAGAAAAATTTGAACTTAATGATGAAGAAATACAATTTTGGATTGATGGGATAGTAGATGGCTCTATTCCAGATTATCAAACAAGCTCTTTGCTTATGGCAATTGTATTAAATGGAATGAATGATAGAGAAACAGCATATTTAGCAAAGGCAATGATGAATAGCGGAGATGTTATTGATTTATCATCAATTGATGGAATAAAAGCGGATAAGCATTCAACTGGTGGAGTTGGTGACAAGACTTCTATGGCTCTTGGACCAATGGTTGCAGCATGTGGTTTAAAAGTTGCAAAAATGTCAGGAAGGGGGCTTGGACATACTGGAGGTACATTAGATAAATTAGAATCAATTGAAGGGTTTAACTGTTTCTTAAGTGAAGAAGAGTTTAAAAATCAGGTACAAAAGGTTGGAATTGCTATAATAGGACAGACTGGAGATTTGGTTCCAGCAGATAAAAAATTATATGCATTAAGAGATGTTACTGGTACAGTAAATTCAATTCCATTAATAGCATCGTCAATAATGTCAAAAAAACTTGCGTCAGGATCGGATACAATTTTACTTGATGTAAAATATGGAGAAGGTGCTTTTATGCATACCATAGAAGATGCTGTTGAATTAGCACAAGCAATGATTTCTATAGGAAATAATCTTGGAAGAAATACAATGGCAATGATCACTGATATGAATCAGCCTCTTGGAAATGCAATAGGAAATTCAATTGAAATTATTGAAGCTATTGAAACATTAAAAGGACATGGACCAAAAGACTTTACAGAACTTTGTATGCAGGCAGGAGAAATAATGCTTATACAGGGAAAGATTGCAGAAAATGAAAAGGAAGCAAGAAAACTTCTTGAAGAAGCTGTAAGCTCTGGAAAAGCTTTTGAAATGTTTAAAAGCATGGTGAAGGCTCAAGGTGGAAGTGTAGAAATGATAGATGATACTTCTCTTCTTCCAAAATCTAAATATGTAACAGAAGTAAAATCAGAAAAAGACGGTAATATAAAGGTGCTTCATTCAGAAAAACTTGGAATACTTGCAATGCATCTTGGAGCTGGAAGAGCAACTAAAGAAGATATTATTAATCATGGTGTAGGGCTAAAAATAAACTGTAAAAAAGGTGATAGTATAAAAGTTGGAGATACTATATGCTATGTATATCATGATGAAGAACTTAAAGAGGATTGGTTAAAGCAACTTCAAGAAGCTTTTGTTATTACAGATGAGAAAGTAGATATAAGTCCATTAATAGAAAAAATATTAAAATAGTGTTTATATTTATAGATTATGACTGCTTAAAATTGAAGCAGTCATTTCTATATTTATATTATTTTTTCTACTCCATGAAGATAACTTTGAATATGATTAAAGATTAAAGGTTTTGTACTTTCTAATAGTGAAAGTTCATCAATTAGAAGCAATAATTCATTAGATATTTTTTCATTTTTATCTACAGAATCTTGAATTTCAGAAATATTGTTTTTTAGTGAAATTATATTGTTTATATCATTTGTTATCTTAGATGTTATACTTTTATTACTACTTTCTAAAATATTAAAATTTGATATTGTTGTATCTATGGATGAGTTAGTGTTATCCATACTTTGCGTAATTTCATTTACTGAGTTTTTTATTAAAGTTAGAGTTTGGTGAATATTTGTTAATTGTTTATCTATTTTTGCTGAAGTTTCTTTTGTCATTTCAGCTAAGCTTCGTACTTCATCGGCTACAATTGCAAAACCTCTTCCAGCTTCACCAGCACGTGCAGCTTCAATACTTGCATTTAGGGAAAGTAAATTTGTTTGTTCACTTATTTCATTTATGTAAGAGAGATTTGAGCTTACCATGCTTACATTATCTTCAAGAATATCAAAGCTTTTTTTAAAATCAGTGATTCCCTCATTTGTATTTTTAATTGTTGATTTCAAAGAATCAAAACTTTGGTTGCAGTCTTTAAGATGTGAATTATTTCTATTTAAATCATCCATTACTTCAGTTAATTCATTAGATGATTCTATTATTTTAGTATTTATTACAGAAGTAGAATTTGATATTATTTCAGCTGTTGTATTCATTTCCTCTGAGGAGTTTTTAATTTTAAAAATACTTTCTATAATAGTATGTTCGCTATCTAATAATTTGGATACGCATTCTTTAGTTTTAGAAATAGTATGAATAAGAACATCTTTTTTATCGTTGAATTTATTAGGTTCTAAAGAATGTTTTAGATCTGAATTGGATTTAGATTCATGATCTGTAGAAATAGAGTGCTTAATTTTCTTTTTAAAAAACATAATTATTATTCCCCCGATTGTTAAAAAATATTATTTGAATAAGCAATAAGTCATAGTTTGATTTGCATGAGAATCACAATATTGCTCACCATAAGAAGTCATACAGATAAATTCTCCAAATGTACTAAGATACTTTTGAAAGTTTTTTATTGAATTTTCTTTTTCAAAAAGATGTGTTCGGAATATACAGTTTATGAAAATACCACCTAAATAACTATCAGCATATTTTTTGGAAGCATCTTCCCATAACTTTATATAGTCCATAGGATTGCATATAGAAATGTAGGATTCTTGAAAAATTCGTCCATATAAATTAAAACTATTTGGGTCATTATTCATAATTGATGAAATAAAATATCTATTACCAACTATTCTAGCAAATGGATGATAGATAAATTCATCTTTCATATGTTCCTTAGATATATTTAATGAGTTACAATAAAAATCTACAGCGGGTAGTCCATTTATTTCATGAACCTTTCTTTCAAAAAGTTCTGACTTTGATATTATGCCTTTTATTTCTGTAGGTTCATATATATTTTCACAATAATATTCGATTTTCATAGGAGTTGTAATCATACATAAAGCAGAAGCATTTGAAGCAGACTCTCCATTTATACAGACCTTTGTAGATAAAAAATCACCATTGTCTGCAGAACTTCCTCCTATAAGTGGAATGTCGGGTAATTCATTTGTAAGAACTGTTAGCACAGATTCTTCAGCAAGGCTTAATCCATCAGTAAACTCAAGAAGGACTGAATGATTCTTCTTATATATATCTTTTAATGATAAAATTTCTTTATAATATGAAATTATATTATTTTTTATATCTTTTAAGAGCAATAATTGAACATTTTCTACTTTTATTCCTAAAAAACTTACAGAATAGTAGTCAAAAATATTTTTATTTATATTTTTATAACTTGAACATCCAATACTATTTTCATAATTTTCTGAAAGGGATTTTCCAATTTCATCAATCCATTCAATAGGAGAAAAGAAAACTATTAAGTAATCCTTTGGTATTAGTTTTTTTATTTCGTCTAAATTAAATTTGCTTTGAGTTAAGCTAATTACTTGCTTCATACATAAAACCACCTTTTGTAATATAAGTATTTGTTAATTATATCATAAAATATCTAAAAATTATTTTATTGTAATTATTTAGATAAAATAAGACAAAAAGTGATAAAATTATATAAAGAATAAAACATACTCTGTAACTTATGTTACAGAGTATGTTTTTAATTACATGTATAATATAAAAATGCAAATACTAAATATGAATTTATAAAAGATAAAAAGGAGAAGTAGCATGAGTTTATTTTTAGGTAAGATTCATTACTGGTTATTTAATAAAATAGTTTGGTTTGAAAATTTAGAAAGAGAAATAGTAAAATTAGCATCATCAGTAGAAATAGATGTTAATAATATAGAAAAAGAAATAGAAAAAAAATATGGCAAAATGCTTCCAAATAGACCTTTAGAAGAAATTATTGATACATCGAACATACATGGATGGCTTCAAGAAAGGATACACAATGCAGAAGGTCGAATGGCATCTTGGACTAGAGCTATAATTGTAAATGATGTTAATGATGTGGTGAAAATACAGAATATATATATAACTCAAGGAATAAAGGCTGCTAATGAAGTTAAAAACAGTAATACATCATTTGATACTGCATATGAAATATATAGTAAAATTAATGATTATATTTTAGATGGAATGCCATGTGATAGAGTTGATGAAATAATAGTAAATGAAGATGATATAATTACATGGAAAAAAAGAATATGCGTTCATAAAGAAATATGGGAAAGAGAAAATATAGATGTTGAACAGTTTTATAATTTAAGGGATTTGTGGATTAAAGCATTTGTTAACACTATAAATGATCAGTTTAAATATATAAAAAATGATGATGGAACTTTTTCAATAACAAGATAATGAATTGGTAAAAACATATTTATAAATTTGAAAAACAGGCTGAATATTATATTTAGTCTGTTTTTTTAAATTTTTTTTGAGTTGTAACATATGTTACATACTGAGTTTGGAATTAGGGATACAATGAGTACATAGCTGATGAACAGCAAAGAGATACTATTAATTTAGAAATACATAGTTATTAATTAATTAAAATTAATATTTATAATATTGGAGGAGTTTATTATGGAAAATAATATGTTTTGTTTTCAATGTCAAGAAACAGCAGGAAATAAAGGATGTACAAAAGTTGGTGTGTGTGGTAAAAGTGCAGAACTTGCAAATATGCAAGATTTGTTAATATATGTAACAAAAGGTTTATCAGAAGTTACAACTAAATTAAGAGAAGAAGGAAAGGAAGTTAGTAAGGAATTAAATCACTATATAACTCTTAATTTATTTACTACAATAACAAATGCAAATTTTGATGATGAAGTATTTTATATAAGAGTTAAAGAAACATTAGCAAAGAAGAATGAGTTAATAGAAAAACTTTCAAGTAAAGAAGGTTTATCAGAAGCTGCAGTATGGGATATAAGTTCAGATAATAAAACTGGTATTTTAGGTGCAATTAAAAATTTAGTAAATGGAAATAAAGATGCTGAAGAAATAAATAAAATATTAAAAGATAAGTCACAATCTAATGAGGTTGGAGTTTTATCAACAGAAAATGAAGATATTCGTTCTTTAAGAGAGTTAATTACTTATGGATTAAAAGGCTTAAGTGCATATTCTAAACATGCAAATGCATTAGGATATGATAATGAAGAAATAGATGCATTTATGCAAGAAACATTAGCAAAATTGTTAGATGATACTTTAAGTGTTGATGATCTTGTTGCTTTAACTTTAGAAACTGGTAAAGTTGGAGTTGATGGAATGGCACTTCTTGATACTGCTAATACTTCAAGTTATGGTAACCCTGAAATAACAAAAGTTAACATAGGGGTAGGAAAGAACCCAGGAATATTAGTATCAGGACATGATTTAGCAGATATTGAACAATTATTGATACAGACACAAGGAACAGGTGTGGATGTTTATACCCATTCAGAAATGTTACCAGCTCACTATTATCCACAGTTAAAGAAATACAACAATTTAGTAGGTAATTATGGTAATGCTTGGTGGAAACAAAAAGAAGAATTTGAATCATTTAATGGACCAATACTAATGACTACAAACTGTATTGTACCACCAAAAGATTCTTATAAGGATAGAATGTTTACAACCGGTGCTGCTGGTTTTGCAGGATGTAAACATATTGAAGGAGAAGCTGGAAGTGTGAAAGATTTCTCTGAAATTATTGAACTTGCAAAGACTTGCAAAGCGCCAACTGAAATTGAAACTGGTGAAATTATTGGTGGATTTGCTCATGAACAGGTATTTGCTTTAGCTGATACAGTAGTAAAGGCGGTTAAGTCTGGAGCAATTAAGAAGTTTGTAGTAATGGCTGGGTGTGATGGAAGAGCATCTAAGAGAAATTACTATACAGATTTTGCTAAAGCACTACCTAAAGATACTGTGATTTTAACAGCAGGATGTGCAAAGTATAAATATAATAAACTTGACTTAGGTGATATAGGAGGAATTCCAAGAGTATTAGATGCAGGTCAATGTAATGATTCATATTCATTAGCATTAATAGCACTTAAGTTGAAAGAAGTATTTGAATTAACCGATATAAATGAATTACCTATTATTTATAATATTGCGTGGTATGAACAAAAAGCAGTTATAGTACTTTTAAGTCTTTTATATTTAGGAGTAAAAGAAATTCATTTAGGACCAACATTACCAGCATTCTTATCACCTAATGTTGCAAATGTCTTAGTTGAAAACTTTGGAATTGGTGGAATTTCAACTGTAGAAGAAGACATGGAAATGTTCTTTGGTGAAGAAGTAAAAGGTGCAAAATCTGAAAATGGAGTTATAACAAAAGATATGATTATAGCTGATATCGTAAATGCAGATGCTGAAAACACAAAAATATTAATGGAGTTTGGTATGCATTGCATAGGATGTCCATCTTCGCAAATGGAAACATTAGAAGATGCATGTGCAGTACATGGACTAAATGTAGAAGAATTAATTAAAAAGTTAAATAAATAATAAACAATAAAAAACTCACTTGGATTTTTTTAAATATCAAGTGAGTTTTTGTTATAATAAGTTAAATATTTTTATAATAAAGTTATTATGAAATATCTATTCAAGATTTAGTTTTTTAGTAAGAACATAGTTTGTTATAAAGAAGTATATACTGAAATATATTAATTCTAATACAATTGATAGTAATAATATTCCACTGAACATTCCTGATGAAGGTTCAGTAAACATTGATATGTGATTTGATGAGAATATATACACAGCTATTGAATTAATAATGTTTGATAGTATACTTAACACTATAAAAGCAACAAATGACATAAGGATTTTAGATTTACTGAATAAATGTCCTATTGATATTGAAGCATAAATCATAGTAATTGAAGTTATTAATTCTACAAGTCCAACTATAAAGAATTCTATTGCTAATATAAAAGGTGTACCACCATAATAATTAAATACATCTCTTAATACTGGAATGATATTAGAGAAGATATCTCGAACACTATCTATCGTTACAAATAGAAGAATAATTGACATAAATGCTACAAAGCAGCTTACTATTGTCCAAATTGCAGATGTAAGTATTTTATTTATTATATTTAAATAAGGCTTTACAGGAAGGGTATTCATTAAATAACCCTCATCCCCAAGAATGTTTTTGTAAAATCTTTGAACGATAACAAAAAATGTAACAACAAAGACAGCAGCCATTGTACATCCATATGCAAATACACTTAAAATATTAGCTATGCCACCAATAGTTCCGAAAGTGTTATTGATAGTTTCATCTAAACTGCTTCTGAAAAGCAATCTATTTATTAATGCAAATACTAAAAGAGCACCATAAAGAGGTAGAAGGATTCTTCCAGTAGCTTTAAATTCATATTTAATTAATTTACCTAACATTTAAATACCTCCCTAAATAGAGCATCTACACTCTTACCTTCATTTTCTCTAATTTCATCAACACTTTTTGATAAATATATATCTCCATAAGATATGAAAATAACATCATCAAGTATTCTTTCAATATCTGATATAAGGTGTGTAGATATAATTATTGTAGCATCTTCACTGTAGTTATTTATTATGGTATTTAGTATATAATCTCTTGCTGCAGGGTCAACACCTGCAATAGGTTCATCTAAAAGATAGAGTTTAGCTTCACGACTCATAACAAGAATAAGCTGAACCTTTTCTTTAGTACCTTTAGACATTGTTTTTAATTTATCATTTGGATTTATATTTAATTTAGCTAACATATCATAAGCTTTGTCTTTATTAAAATTTTTATAAAAATCACTAAAGAAATTTATAATATCAGAGACTCTCATCCAATCATTAAGGTAAGTTCTTTCAGGAAGATAAGATATTATTTCTTTTGAATCTACACCTGGTTTTTTACCATCAATCAAAATTTCTCCACTTGTTGGAGTAAGGAGTGCATTAGCAAGCTTTATGAGAGTACTTTTACCACTTCCGTTTGGACCAAGAAGACCAACTATTCTTCCTTTATTAACTTTTAAATTAATATCTTTAAGAGCTTCCTTGTTAGAAAAAGTTTTAGATAAATTTTTACATTCTAGAATAGCATAATTATTATTCATTATTTCATCTCCTTTACTATTGATTCAACAAGTTCTATTGCTTCTTCTTTTGTATATCCTATCTCTTTCATTCTTTTTAAAAAGTTAGATATTTGATGTTTTGCTAAATCATTTCTTATATTTTTGATCATATCAGAATCCTCCGTAATAAATCGTCCACTTGTTCTCTTACTAAATACTAGCCCTGTTTTTTCAAGCTCTGTTAATGCTTTTTGCATAGTATTTGGATTAACAGAAGCTTCACTGGCAATATCCCTTACTGAAGGAAGTTTATCTCCAGGTTTATAAACGCCACAGATTATTTTTAATTGAATTTGTTCCATAAGCTGTAAGTAAATTGGTCTGTCATCATTAAAATCCCATGACATAGTCTCACTCCTTTTTATATTGTATTACTGTATTATTGTACTAAGCTGTTAATACAATAATAGTACAACTGGAATCATATGTCAATACAGAAATAAAATAATCTTTAAAATTAATTACTATAATAGATCTGTTAATTAATAAATTAAGACAAAAATTTTTATAGGATTTATTTAATTTATATTTAGAATATGTATGAAAATATATATTCAATATTAAGGAATAATAGTATATCAATAAATTTAATATAAAGTTTTTAGAATTCAATATATTTTTATTTATTGAATGTGTGGACATGCAGTGATATAATAATTCAAAAGGTGTATATACACCTGTAAACATTAAAAAGAGTGGTGTAAATATGAAGTTAAGTTTAGAAGATAAAATATTGAAATTAAAAAAAGAAAGAAATGCGGTTATATTGGCTCATTATTATCAGCCAGGAGAAATTCAAGCTTTGGCTGATTATGTTGGAGATTCATATTATTTAAGTGAAAAAGCCAGAGATTGTAAAGAGGATACAATAATGTTTTGTGGTGTAAGATTTATGGCAGAAAGTGCAAAAATTTTATCACCACAGAAAAAAGTACTTATGCCTTGTCCTAGTGCAGGATGTGCTATGGCAGATATGGCCATTAGTAAAGCTGTGGTTGAGATGAAAGAAAAATATCCAGAGGCATTTGTAGTATGTTATATAAATTCTACTTATAAGGTAAAGGCACATTGTGATGTTGCAGTTACTTCATCAAGTGCATTAAAAATATTAAAAAATGTTCCTAATAAACAGATATTATTTTTGCCAGATAAAAATTTAGGTAGTTATATTTCGGAGTTCTTTCCAGATAAGGAATTTATATTATGGGATGGGTTTTGTAGGTGTCATAATAAAGTAAGCAAAGAAGACATTTTTAAAGCTAAAGAAAAACATAGTGAAGCAAAAGTACTTGTACACCCTGAGTGTCCAAAAGACATAAGAGATATGGCAGATTATATTGGAAGTACAAGTGGAATTATTGATTATGCTACTAATGATGATGGAAAAGCATATATAGTTGCAACTGAAGAGGGGATTTTATATGAATTAAAAAATAAAAATCCAGATAAAACATTTTTGATACCAGGAGATAAAATTTGTTGTCAAGATATGAAAAAGACAACACTCGAAAATTTATATGAGTCACTTTTAAATATGAATAATGAAGTTATATTAGACGAGGAGATAAGAAAAAAGGCATTAAAATCTTTAGAGAATATGCATAAATTAGGAAGTGAAAAAAATGAATAAATTTTTTGATGTTGTTATTATTGGATCTGGAGTATCTGGTCTTTATTCAGCATTAAACTTGAGAAAAAATCTAAAAATACTTGTAGTATGTAAAGATAAATTAACTATGACAAATACGTTTTTAGCTCAAGGAGGGATATCAGTAGCAAAAAATAAAGAAGATATACCATTCTTTATTGAAGATACGTTAAAAGCAGGACAATATAAAAATGATATTAAAGCAGTTAAAGTTCTTGCGGAAGAATCTGCATATAATATAGAACAATTAATGAGTTTTGGACTGAATTTTGATACTGATAATAATGGAAATATTGATTTTACAAGAGAAGGAGCACATTCAGTAAATAGAATAGTGCATACTAAGGACAATACTGGGGAAAGTGTTGCAAAAATATTAATTGATAAAATCAAAAATCAAAAAAATATAACCATTTATGAAGATACTTATTTTGCAGATTTAATAGAAAAAAATAATGTGTGCTCTGGCGTTATATTGATTAAGGATAATGAACAGGTAAATGTATATGCTAAATCTATTATACTAGCATGTGGTGGAATTGGAGGACTGTTTAGAAATTCAACTAATCAAAGAATTTTAAAAGGTGATGGAATTGCAGCAGCAGTCAGGCATAATGTTGAATTAAAGGATATTAATTATATTCAAATACATCCAACTGCTTTTTATGAAGAAGATAAAGATGATAGAAGATTATTAATATCTGAATCTTTAAGAGGTGAAGGTGGAAAGCTTACAAACATAAATGGGGAAAGGTTTATTGATGAACTTTTACCGAGAGATATAGTATCTCAGGCTGTTTATGAAGAAATGAGAAAGACAGAAACTCCATATGTAAATCTTGATATAAGATTTTTAGGTAAAGAATATATTATAAATAGATTTTCTTCAATTTATAAATCATGCTTAGAAAGAGGAACAGATATAACTAAAGAACTTATAAAAGTTTCTCCAGCTCAGCATTTTTTCATGGGTGGGATAAAAGTAAATATAGACGCAGAAACATCTATGGAGAATTTATATGCAGTAGGTGAAGCAAGCTGTACAGGAATACATGGAGCTAATAGACTTGCAAGCAATTCACTTTTAGAAGGTCTTGTATTTTCTAAGCGTGGAGCACAATTAATTAATGAAAAAATAGATAATATAGAAAACAATATTGTTATTGTGAAAGATATAAATACTAATATAACAGAGTTAAGTCTTGAAAATGAACGAATTGTTAGAAGAACTATTGAAGAAATGGGAGGAAAACTTGAAAATGAATCTCTTAGCTATAGATAATATAATAAAAAATGCATTACTTGAAGACATTCCAAATGAAGATATATCAACAAATTGTATTATAGGTGAAAAAAGTATGTCTACAGTTGATCTTATATGCAAGGAAAATGGTATAATTGCAGGCCTTGAAATATTTAAAAGAGTATTTGAAATACTTGGTGATGTTGAGATTGATTTATATAAAAATGATGGAGATAATGTTTATATAAAAGAAAAAATAGGCATGCTAAAGGGCAACACTAGAAAAATATTAATGGGAGAAAGAATTGCATTAAATTTACTACAAAGAATGAGTGGTATAGCAACACTGACCAGTAGATTTGTAGAAGAAATTAAGCATACAAAAGCAAAGTTATTGGATACAAGAAAAACAACTCCAAATTTAAGAATTCTAGAAAAATATAGTGTGAAAATTGGGGGAGGATTTAATCATAGATTCAATCTTTCTGACGGAGTAATGCTTAAGGATAATCATATAAGTGCAGCTGGTGGAATAAAAAATGCAGTTAAACTTGCAAAAGAAAATTCTTCTTTTGTTAGAAAAATTGAAGTAGAAACAGAAACAATTGAAATGGTTAGGGAAGCATTAGAAGCAGATGCTGATATAATAATGCTTGATAATATGGATTTAGAAACTGCACAGAAGGCTGTGGAGTTAATTAATGGTCAGGCACTTATAGAGTTTTCAGGAAATGTATGTTTAGAAAATATAAAAGAAATTGCAGAGATTGGTGTTGATTATATATCTGTAGGAGCATTGACTCATTCTTGCAAAATTTTAGATCTCAGTATGAAAAATTTACAAATATATAAATAAGTAAAGTAGAATCAAATGTTTAAATGCAAAGATAGGAGAGAATATCTTTGCATTTTATATTTTTTTAGGAAATTATAATATGAATTCTTAACTAAAAGTGTGATACAGCCACTTATATGGATATTAATATAACTAAAACAATATATAAGTAAACCGATAGGATATATTGACAAAATGTATTAAAAATAATATAAATTATTATAAGATAAAAGATTATTTTTATTAATAAGTCATAGAATAATAAAGAAGAATGTATTATATACATAAGAAGAACTCAGGAGGAAAGTATAATGAGAGTTATAATTATTGGAGGAATTGCAGCAGGAACAAGTGCAGCAGCAAAATTTAGAAGACTGCATAAGGATGCTGAAATTGTAATATATGAGAAGAATAATATAGTTTCTTTTGGAGCTTGTGGTTTGCCTTATTTTGTTGGAGACTTTTTTGAAGATTCAAATAATATGATAGCAAGAACTCCAGAAGCATTTGTTAATTCAGGAATTGATGTAAAAACATTACATGAGGTTAAGAGAGTAGATTTTGAGAATAAAAAAGTAATTGTACAAGATTTAAAGGGAAATGAAGAATTTGAAGATTATTATGATAAGCTTATGATAGCAACTGGTGCTTCAAGTATAATTCCGCCAATTAAAAATTTAGATATAGAAAATGTTCATACATTAAAAAGTATGGAAGATGGAATTAGGTTAAAGGAACTGTTTAGAGATGAAAATAATAAGAACATTGCTATAATTGGTGCAGGTTTTATAGGTCTTGAAGCAGTAGAAGCCGCTAAAAAGTATGGTAAAAAGGTTTCTGTATTTCAGTTAGGCGATAGAATATTGCAAGATGTTTTTGATAAGGAGATAACAGATCTTCTTGAAGAAGAATTAAGAAGCCACAATGTTGATTTATATCTACAAGAAAGTGTTACAGAGATTATAGGAGATAAAAAAGTAAAGAAGGTTAAGACCTCTAATAGGGAAGTAGAAGCAGATGTTGTAATTATAGCAACAGGAGTAAGACCAAATACTGAATTCTTAAAAAACAGCAATTTAGAAATGCTTCCAAATGGAGCTATTATAGTTGATAATTATGGCAAAACATCAATTGAGGATGTATATTCAGCAGGAGATTGTGCTACAATAACACAGATTATAACAGGTGAAAAAGCATATGTACCACTAGCAACAGGCGCAAATAAACTTGGGCGTATTGTTGGAGAAAATTTAGCTGGTGCAGATATTGAATTTCAAGGATCACTATCATCAAGCTGCATAAAAGTAATGAATATGGAAGCAGGAAGAACTGGTATAACAGAAAGTAAGGCAAAAGCATTAAATTTAAATTATAAAACCGTATTTATTAATGATATGAATGCTACAAATTATTATCCTGGTCAGAGCAAAATATATATAAAATTAATTTATGATTCAGAAAGTAAAGTTATACTAGGAGGACAGGTTGCGGGATATAAGGATGCTGTTCAAAGAGTGAATGTAATAGCAGCATGTATATATGGAAAACTTACTACAAAAGAACTTGGAATGCTTGATTTATGTTATGCGCCACCATTTGCAAGAACATGGGATGCACTAAATGTAGCAGGGAATGTTTGTAAATAAAAAGTTAAAAACTTACCAAATAGTAAAATGTACCCTTTGTCAAGGACAGTTTAAAAAAAGTCTAAGCAACATTAAGAAGATGATTTCTGTAATCAACAGGAGTCATCTTTTTTAAATTCCATTGAGCCCTATAATTATTATGATAGGCAATATAATCATCTATTTCTTTAATTAAATCTTCAAAAGTTTCACATTCTTTAATGGTTGTTTCATCCTTTAAGTGTCCAAAAAACGATTCCTGCGGGGCGTTGTCCCAGCAGTTGCCACGTCTAGACATAGATTGTCCAATTCCTTTCTCTTTAAGTTTCTTTTGAAAAATTGGACTTGTATAGTGAGCCCCTTGATCTGAATGAATAAATGCATCTTTATGTAGAGTTAAAGGGGTATTAAACAAGTTATCAATTGTTTGTGTAACTATATTTATTTTTAAGCTTTTAGATAAGTTGTGAGATAATATTTCATTAGTAGATGCATCTAGAATAGTCGACAAATAAGCCTTTTGACCATCTTTATAAAATAGATATGTTATATCTGTTAATAACACTTTTGCAGGTATACCTTGCTTAAAGTCTCTATTTAATAGGTTTGGTAAGACTGTATGCTCTTTAGTAGCTTTCATCATTCTTCTATATGGATTTGCTTTTCTGTGCGGACAAATAATGTTATATTTTTTCATTATCCTTCTAATGCGTTTTAAATTATAGTTGATACCAAAAAATTTTTGCAAAGTCATTTTTATTTGTCTAGCACCTTTTTTTCGGTTTTTAAACTCGAAAGCAGCAACTACATTTTTATAACTTTCTTGATCCTTAGATTCTTGAGCATTTCGTTTACTCATTGATTTAAGCGAAAAATAATTATAATATCCGGAGCGTGAAACGCCAGACAATCCACATAGATAACTAATTTTATTTTTTATTTTATATTTTTCAACAATTGATTTTATTACGATAAATTTTTCAGAAACTAATAAGTTTACTTCTTTATTTTCACGCCCCTTTCCATCATTTCTAACTTTTTTAACAATTCATTCTCAGCTTGTAAGAGTTTTATCTTTGCTTGAAGTTTTTCATATTTTTCTTCAATAGATAATTCCTTCTCACTAGGCCTTCCAGTATTAAATTTTCTAGTATCTTGTAATTGTGATACTCCATTTCTACGAAATGCGGAGCGCCATCTCTTACCAGATGATTCAACACGTTTCATACCTAAAATTTCTATATTAAAATCATGTTCCTCAAATATTTGCCTTGGAAATTTACCATTATTATTTTCAACTATAAATATTCTTTTAAATTCATCAGTATATGTAATTCCTTTATTACTAACTTTTTTTACATACTTATTTTTAGATAGTATTGCTATTTCTTCTTCTGTAAATATCTTATTGCTCATTTTATCTTCTCCTAGTTCTATTTATTTAATTATACATAAAAGTACCTTACAGAATAGACTTTTTTTATATTGTCTATCCTATAGGGTACATTTTA
>OKVX01000272.1_pt1 | contig 28901 bp, 21 predicted proteins | sample 1606941 | NCBI WGS metagenome assembly OKVX01 (sample SAMN03281016, study PRJEB24777) | human gut metagenome | isolation source: fecal sample PR161 from 1 month old female Malay infant, caesarean... | reverse complement strand
GGGAGGGCGAAGTCCGGTTGTTGCTGCGCAGACCAGAGGCACGCCCCGGCATAGCCCACCAGCGAGACCGGCAGCGTTACCAGCGCCTGCGCCGTTGCCCACATCATCGGATGTTTATCCGGGTTCTCCCGCAACCATCGCGCATTACGCAGGGCATACCAGGCCCAGCAGGCGACGGAAATAAACGCTAAACCGATCCCCGAACCGTAACGCCAGACGCTGAAATCAGCGAGCCCGTGGCGAAGCTCGGCAATATTCACACAGACCAGCCCGACGCCCGTGCAGATCAGCGCGGGTACCATTTTTGACCATGCCAGTTTGCCATCGCGCTGGCTGTACAGCAGGTTCGCAAAGACGGGGATAACGACAGGCAGCGTGCCGATAATCATGGTCGATACCGGCGCGCCGGTACGTTGAATGGCGCTCGCCAGACAGACGTAATAGATAAGGTTGCCCATCATGGTCAGCGCCAGCGCGGTCATCCAGTCCTGGCGGTTGAGCTGACGTAAACGCGTACGACCGAGCCAGGCCAGCGGCAGGGCAATCAGCCCCAGCGCCAGATAGCGTCCGGTTGACTGCAGGGCCGCCGGATACTCGGGCACAATCAGCGGGCCGACAAAAATCAGCCCCCACATCAGCCCTGCCAGCAGGGCATACAACACGCCACTAATCATTATTCCATCCACATCAATTGACTTTGTACTCAGTGTAGAAGGGGGGATTGCGCGCGTATTGTATGAGATTGCGCATCAGCGCCCGATAACTTGTTTCTGGTAGCGGACGGGCGTGATCCCGTAGCGGTGAGTAAACGCGCGGGTTAAATGCGACTGGTCGGTCAGCCCGGTCGCGGCGGCCACTTCGGCGGCGGGCATGCCGTGCGTAAGGAAGCCTTTGGCGCGCCACAGGCGAATAGCCATCAGCATCTGGTGCGGCGTGACGTGGAAATGGGCTTTAAACTGGCGCTGAAAATGGTATGGGCTGAGAGAAACCACGTTGGCCAACTCGTCCAGCGTCACGGCGTGCATGTAGTTGTCGTGCAGATATTCGCGTACCCGTTCGAACCGGTGCGCGCCTTCCTTAATTATTGGAGCGTGATGGGCCAACGGCTGGAAGGTCTCAATCAGATCCAGCAGCAGTCCTTTTTGCGCAAGCGGGTCCTGGGTATGCCACAGGCCGTAGATCAGCTGGCCGATTTGCTGCGAACGCAGCGGGTCGTGGCGGGTCACGTCGCTGAACCACCAGTGGCGCAGGCCAGTCACCTCTTCCAGTAAAGCGGGTTCGATGTAAACCATCCGGTAGCGCCAGCCGCCCTCGGTGGCCGATTCACCGGTGTGGATCTCGTCCGGGTTCATGGTGACAACGGATTTTTCAGCGGCCAGGTGCTGAGTACCGCGATAGCGAAAGCGCTCGGCACCGGTTTCGATGGTGCCGATGCCGAAGGCTTCATGCGTGTGAGGCTCAAAGGCGTAGTCAGCGATATGCGCGTGATAAAGTTCCAGACCCGGCAACTGCGCCAGATGGCGAAAGCGCGCGCTGTCTCTCTCATCGCTAAATTGTTCCGGTACGCCTTGCACACTGATTCTCCTCGGGGGCTATCTTTTGATTATCAGAGATGATCCGGGATTATGCACTAAACATCTTTGCGCGAACGGTCTTACGGTAATCCCCCGGTGAAACCGTGGTTTTATGTTTAAACTGGCGATTAAAGTGCGCAATATCCTGATACCCAACCGCGTTGGCGATCTCCTGAATACACAGGTTGGTTGATTGCAACATATTCATGGCTAACTCAATTCTGGCGGTTAATAAATATTGCAAAGGGGACATGTCAGTGGCGTTTTTAAAACGACGATTAAAGTTGCGCAAACTCATGCCAGCCATATCGGCAAGATTTTGCATTGATATATCCGATGCGCAGTTGGCTTTAATCCAGGCCTGGATTTGCACAATATCTTCATCGGGATGGGGTTTGTTTTCTTCGCTGTAGCACTGGCGATCAAACTGGCTACGAATTTCATGGAAAAATGTCCGTTGGGTATGTGTGGCTACCCGTTTTCCATATATCGTTTCTATAAAATGAATTGTCAGATCTGACAAGGCCTTAACGCTGGCGGCGCAGTAAATATTTTCGGCCTGGGTGAGAAAATGTTTAGTTTGTAATTTAACGCTGGGGTAATCGCGTGAGAATTGCCGGAAGTAGTGCCAGTGGGTGGTGGCGGGTTTCCCGTTAAGCAACCCTGATTCCGCCAGAAAACAACAGCCGGTTCCGACGGCAGCGATGCGGGTGCCTCGTGCGGCCTGCTCAGAAAGCCACGCCAGCAGCTCAGGCTGTTGTCTGACTACCGCGCGAGGGTTGCGCCACAGGGCCGGAATATAAATAACATCGTAGTGTCTGTCGTCGGCAAGTGTGGTGTCGGCAGTAATACTGAAGCCACTGTGCGTGCGGATCGGCAAACTGTTTATGCCGATGGTATTGACCTTCAAAATGCTTTCAGGCCGACAGAGCCTGAAACGCGATCGCTTTGCCGGGGGCGTATCTGTGTTGGCGTTTGTTTTTTTCTCAGCTAAATAGCTACTGGCCGCTGATTTCCACATTTCAATCGGTAGACTGAGGCCGGAACTTAGCATGCGTTCGCATAACACAAATCCTATTTGTGTATTTGTCATTTTTGATTAATACCTGTTTTGACTATTATTTTTGGTAGCTCATCTTTAACCTGGCCAAAAAAGTCAGCATTTTGGCTGGATTTTCATATTAGCTTTTGTTGGCGATTTGTAAACTAATATCTGTAAATTGTCTTAGCTTGATAACAAAATAAATTCACGACCAATACAGGATGGATTATGGTGAAATTACCCGTAATAACAGCATTTGGTGGCTATGGTCCGGCTGGTCGTAGTTCTTCACATCATGCATTTCGCCGAATGGTTATAGAGTCATTATCCGAAGAGGAACGGCAGCAGACGTTATTATCGCTCGCCATCCTGATGGGCATTCTTAAATATGATGAAGGCGGATATTGTGACATTTCCGGTAAAAGATTCACGCCCGATCAGGCTGCCGCGACGATAAAGAACGAGGCGCTTGAAGGATCCCTTATCAGAAAAATCACGGACGATTATTTTGATGTTGATGCCATCGTTAGTCATGCAAAATTGAATATGGCTTCGGACGAAAACGGTTTTAGTTTTAATATCTCTTCCAGACAATTACCTCAACCCTTACCGCAGGGATGGCATGCTGAGGAATTAACGGATCAGCGCGTGCGCATTACCGTCCGGGGTGATATGGACTGTAGAATTGAGACGCTGTTGCGCACGGAAGTTCAGGCTGCAGGTTTGCTACCACAAGGATTCCGGCCGGGTGACTATTACAATTCACAGTTTCACCCGCGGGCGTTGCAAATGGCCGTTGTCGGGGCGTCAGATGCGATCAACGCTTTGGGGATCCCGTGGCGGGATATACAGGCGAAAATTTCGCCGGATCAGCTGGGTATCTACTCGGGCAATATTATGGGACAACTCGACGAGTATGGCTTTGGCGGAATGTTGCAGTCGCGTCTCAAGGGCCATCGCGTCAGCGCCAAGCAGTGTCCGCTGGGCCTGAACAGCATGTGCGCTGATTTTCTCAATGCCTATGTGCTGGGTAGCGTGGGCCACACCAGCGCCACGCTGGGAGCATGCGCCACGTTTCTTTATAACCTGAACGCGGCCGTCGAAGACATAAAAGCAGGGCGCATTCGCGTGGCCGTGGTAGGCAGCGCAGAAGCACCGGTTACGTCAGAGGTGATTGAAGGTTTTGATGCCATGGGCGCGCTGGCGACAGAGAGCAAACTCAGGCATATCGATCAGACGGAGACGGCCGACTGGCGCAACAGCAGCCGTCCGTTTGGCAACAGCTGTGGGTTTGTGATCGCCGAGTCCAGCCAGTATATCGTGTTGATGGACGACGAACTGGCGATGCAGCTCGGCGCAGAGATCCACGGTTCTGTGGGAAACGTCTTTATCAATGCTGATGGCTATAAGCGTTCGATTGCTTCACCGGGGCCGGGGAATTACATCACTATGGCGAAAGCTGTCGCCTCTGCAGTGTCGATGGTTGGACTGGAGACGGTGCAAAAGCGATCGTTTATCCAGGCTCATGGTTCAAGCACGCCGAAAAATTGTGTCTCGGAAGCGGATATTTTTGACCGTGTTGCGCAAGCCTTTTCGATTCACGACTGGCCGGTGACGGCGGTAAAATCTTACCTGGGGCACTCCCTGGGGCCTGCCAGCGGGGACCAGTTGATAAGCTGTCTCGGTGTCTTCCGCTATGGCATTTTACCGGGCATTAAAAGTGTGTCGCACATCGCGCCACAGGTGAATAACGCGCGTTTACACATCCCTGTTAAGGACTGCAAATTAGAGGATGAACAGGGGCAAATTGCGTTTATTAACTCAAAAGGCTTCGGCGGTAATAATGCCACGGGGGTGGTTTACTCGCCGAAGCTTACTCAACAATGGTTGCGCAAACGCTATGGCGAACCGGCCTTTGCAGATTATCAGCAGCGTAACCGCCAGGTGCAACGACAGGCCCGTGCTTACGATGAAGCTGCCTCTCATGGCGAATTAAACGTTATTTATCTGTTTGGACAGCAGGGGATAAATGAAGACGATATCAATATTGATATGAATGGCATCACTATTCCCGGCTTTGAAAAGCCTATTTCGTTTGCGAGGGAAAAAGAATATAGCGATTTTTAAACGTTATATTCGGACTAACAAGTAATAAACCAGGGTGCCTGACATTCTTCAGGTGCCTTATATTTGTGCACAAAAATCAGGAGAAACAGAGTGGCTAATCTCAGTGCAATACTGATTGCCTTTGGCTGGAGTGGTATTGTTGTCGGTATATTAATGGGTGGATTAATGGGAATGTATGCCTTTAAGGGACCTTTCCGCGCGCCTAAAGGCCATGAAAATTATACTGATTTAAATCGCCGGATGTTAAGGTTGGCACATATCGCGTTTATTATGTTGCCCTTGATATCCATGCTCTATGGAATGTGTATTGATAGCCTCGCGGTACCTTATCTCTATAAATATTACGCGGTTATTTGCATGATGATACTTTCGGTGGGTATTCCGGTACTGTTGATTGCATCATGTTTTTATCTACCGTTTAAGTATGTGCAAGTTATCCCGTTTAGTTGTGGAATGTATGCGTTAGTTGTAATGGCAATTGGCAGAGTCTCTGCCCTGTAAATTTTCACTCATCTGAGATATTAAAATGACATCATTACTGAATACCCGCCAGTTGGGCCGGGACGCTATTGTCTCGACGGTTGATCAGCGCGTTTACCGCGAGAATCGTGCATTTGCCAACCGGCTTATCGACAGGGTTGAATCTCATCCGCTGATGCGCAACCCCATTCTCTCAAAAATGACCAGCGGCGAATTTGATATTCAACAGATGCGTGTATTTCATCTGGAGTTTTATCACGCGTTTGCACAGGTCTTCACCGATGCTGTGATTGAAGCCTTGAGCGCGGCGAAACAGCTGGAAGCACCGCTGGGTGCACAAGCGAAAATGGCAGCGCGTTTTCTGCTGCAAATCAACCTGCTGGATGAGCTCGGCTTCCATCCGGGTGAAGACAACGAAGGTAATTACAACGGCCAGCCTGCGCTGGCGCACTACGTACAGTTCTTTAATACCATCCAGCAACTGGGGATGACTGAGCAGGAGGTGAAAGCCTGGCTGCCGATGTCCAGCTCACTGGCCTGCCGCGCGACGTTTGAGAACGCATATGGCGATTATACCCGGTTGGTTGGGCTGCTGGCCGTGGCAGAGACGGTATTCCATGACTTCGCCACGCCGTGGGCAAAAGGCGTGGATAAAGCGACGGATATTGACGTCACACAGGGCTATCACAGCATTCATGTGGAAAGCGAGACGGGAGAGTCCATTGAAGATGGTCACTCTGAGGATGCATGGATCCTGTTCTGTCAGGCAATTACGGAAGACCGCTATCGCGAAATGGAACAGCACGTTGATCTGTGGCTGAAAGTCTGGAACGACTTCTGCAACGACCTGCTGGCAGGCCGCGCCGGAAAATAATCTTCTCACCTTCATTATCTTTAAAAATATAGAGCGAATTATGATGCCGTCTCTTCAGTTGTTTAACAGGGGATATCATTCCTTCAACCAGCTATTGCCCGAACTTGCTGTTCAACAGACTTCGCAGACGGCATTTGAATTCGTACGCAGCGCCAGAGATATTCACAGTCAAAATTATCAGCAATTACATCAGCGTGCCGCATCGCTTGCCGATGCATTAATGCAGTACGGGCAACGCGGTGATCGGGTAATATTGCTTTATCCTGATGGTGAAGATTTTATTGGCGCTTTTTTTGGCTGCCTTTATGCCGGAATGGTAGCCGTCCCCGTCCCGATGCCCGCCAAATCGTCGGGAAGTGCGTGGGAGCGTTTTGTTGGCGTATTGCGCAATGCGCAAACGGAATTTATTGTTACGACCGCCAAAGGGGCAGAGACGTTAATCCAACTGGCGTTGCCGCTTTCCCCACTTATTTTTACCTTCGATCTGACTGATAACATCGCACTGCCTGCCGGTTATCGCCTGCATTATCTGGAGCGTCATTTCTCCGGAGCATTTCAGCCGGTTTCGGTCACTGAAAACGATCTCGCCTTTTTACAGTACACCTCAGGGTCGACGGGCGCGCCAAAAGGGGTGATGGTGACACATGGCAACCTGTGGTCGAACTCGCTCGCCATCCACCACTTTTTCGGTCATCACAGCGAAAGCCGGGGCATGATTTGGCTGCCGCATTTTCATGATATGGGTCTGATCGGCGGATTATTGCAGCCCGTATTCGGTGCGTTCCCCTGCCGGGTGATGTCACCGATGATGTTAATGAAGAACCCTTTTAACTGGCTTCAGCAAATTTCTGATTACCAGGCGACAACCTCCGGCGGGCCGAATTTCGCCTACGATTTGTGCGTACGTAAGATCAGTAGAGATCAGGTTGAGGCGTTAGATCTCTCGCGCTGGGATGTCGCGTTTTGTGGTGCAGAGCCCATTCGTCCCGCCACGCTGCAACAGTTCAGCGAGCACTTTGCACCTGCCGGATTCCGTTCTGGATCGTTCCTGCCGTGCTACGGCATGGCAGAAACCACGCTCATTGTCACCGGTATGGAAAAAGGGCAGGGACTGCGCGTGGCTGACGATGCCGGGGTGGTTTGTTGTGGGCACGCCCTGCCCGACACCAATGTCTGCATCGTGGATCCTGAGCACCACCAGCCGCTGGCTGAAGGGGAAAGTGGCGAGATCTGGTTGCGTGGACCGGGTGTGGCCGCTGGGTACTGGAATAATAATGCCGCCACGCGTGAAACATTCCAGGCGCGTCTGGCTGATAATCCGCATCCGTGGTTGCGCAGCGGCGATATGGGGTTTCTCCAGGGCAGCCATCTGTATGTCACCGGGCGGCTTAAAGAGTTGCTGATAGTGAATGGTCAGAATCACTATCCCACGGATATAGAAGAGACGATACGCCAGTCCGACCCTGTCCTGGCGGAAGCGACGGTCTGTGTCTTCGCCAGCGAAGCCGAACGCCCGGTTGCGCTACTTGAGGTGATGACACGCACTAAAAATAGTCTTGATATGCCGACGTTGGCACCGCGCATTCATGCCGCTGTGGCGGAGCGTCACGGCATCACGCTGGATGAGTTACTCCTCGTCGGACGCAGGGCGATCCCCCGTACTACCAGCGGAAAGTTACAGCGTACCCGCGCAAAAGCGATGTACCAGCAGGAGATGCTCGAAGTGGAGTGGCGCAGCCGCCAGGCATCTATGACACCCGCCACGGCAGAAAGCACGCAGGGGTTGGCGGCGCTGATCGCCGGGATAATCAGCACTGCGACGAATGCCACAATCAGCGAATCTCAATGGGATGAGGCGTTTATCGGCTTTGGCATGAGTTCGCTTCAGGCGGTCGGCGTGATTGGCGAACTGGAGCAGCATCTGGGGCGCGAGCTCTCTCCGGCGTTGATCTATGACTATCCCACCATCAATCAACTGGCCACCGCGTTGGGGCAATCCGCAACAGCACAGCCTGTCCAGACGGCTGGCGCAGACAGCGCCATTGCGGTGATCGGTATCGGCGTCGAACTGCCCGGACACAGCGGCGTGGAGGCACTGTGGACTCTGCTGCAGCAAGGTCACAGCACCACCGGTGAAATCCCGGCACACCGCTGGCCGGACTCCACGCTTGAGGGATTCAACCGCAAAGGCAGCTTCTTTGAACATATCGATGAGTTCGACGCTGGCTATTTTGGTATTTCGCCACGTGAAGCGGTGTATATCGATCCGCAGCATCGCCTGCTGTTAGAAACGGTACAACAGGCGCTCACCGATGCCGGGCTTAAAGCCTCCTCCCTGCGCGGCAGCGATACAGCGGTTTATGTCGGGATCAGCGCCAGCGATTACGCTCTGGCCTGCGGCGATAACGTCTCGGCGTACAGTGGTTTAGGGAACGCGCACAGTATCGCGGCCAACCGAATTTCCTATCTTTATGATTTAAAAGGTCCAAGTGTTGCGCTCGACACGGCCTGTTCGTCGTCGTTAGTGGCGATAGAGGGGGCAATGCAAAGTCTGCGGACTGGACGTTGTTCACTGGCGATTGCCGGGGGCGTCAATCTGGCGCTGACGCCGCATCTGCAAAAAGTCTTTACCGAAGCCCAGATGCTGGCCCCCGACGGTCGCTGTAAAACCTTTGACGCCCGTGCTGATGGCTATGTTCGTGGTGAAGGGTGTGGCGTCGTAGTGCTCAAACCGTTGACGCAGGCGCTGGCGGATGGCGATCGCGTATATGCCACGCTGGTGGCGAGCGCCGTGAATCAGGATGGTCGCAGTAACGGTATTACCGCACCGAATGGGCCGTCGCAGCAGGCTGTCATCCGGCGGGCGATGGCGGAGGCCGGGGTCGATAGCGACAGCATCGACTATATCGAAGCCCACGGCACGGGGACGGCACTCGGCGATCTGATCGAGTATCAGGCGCTGGAAACGGTATTCACCGATCGCAAGACTTCGGTTCCGGTGCAGGTGGGGTCAATTAAAACCAACATTGGCCATCTGGAGGCGGCGGCGGGTGTGCTGGGCGTGGTGAAAACCTCGTTGATGTTGTATTACCAGCAATATGTGCCGCACCTCAATTTTGCACAGAAAAACCCACATATCGCTGCAATTAGCCGCCATGTCGACGTTTGCGGGGGGCAAACAATCCCCTGGCACTCCGCTTCCGGTGTGCGCTACGCGGGCGTCAGCAGCTTCGGTTTTGGTGGCACAAACGGGCATGTGATATTGCGCAGCGCGCCCGCAGTTAAAAAACGCCAACAGCCCGCGACTCCACATACCGTGCTGCTGATCAGTTCTCATGATGAAAAGGGATTTTACCTTCAACGGGAGGCCATTCAGGCCGGATTATCCGCCCGTCAGGAGAGCGAGACTGCCACCTGGTGTCGTCTGGTGAACACCCGCTACGATGCCGCGCGGTATCGCGGCGTGGCGTTTGGAACGGATCGCACACAGCTGACGGAGAGCCTTGCACAGCTTGCTGCCAGCAAGGCAGGTAAAGCTCAACCTCAGGTCTGGCTCTTTCCGGGGCAGGGCACCCAGCAAATCGGTATGGGGGCGGAGCTGTATCACCACCTGCCAGGCTATCGCGAACGTTTTGATGCGCTGGCGGCGACCATTCAGCAGCGTTATCAGATTGATATCACCCAGGCGTTGTTCGCCCGTGACGAGAGCTGGCAGCGCTGCGCCAGGACCTGCCAGCTCTCACTCTTTGCCTGCAGTTATGTGCTGGCACAGAGCGTAATGCACTTTGGTCTGCGCCCGGCTGCGGTCATGGGTCACAGTCTGGGAGAGTATTGCGCAGCGGTCATCGCCGGTCATCTCTCGCTGGATGACGGGCTGGCCATGGTTTATCAGCGTGCGTGTCTGATGTCGGCCCTGACGCAGGAAGGGGCGATGGCGGTGGTGTTCAGCGGAGAAGCCGATGTGCGCCAGGCGATTGCACCCTGGGCGGGTGATATTGATATTGCCGCCTTCAACACGCCGACGCTCACAACCATTGCAGGAAGTACGGCCGCGATTGATGCCTGTCTTAGTGCCCTCTCAACCTAGGGCGGCCACGCGCGAAAAATTAAAACCACCAGCGCATTTCACTCTTCCATGATGGATCCGATCCTCGGTGCCTGGCGCGAATGGCTGGTCAATAACGTCACCTTCTCCAGTGGAAATATTCCGTTTTACAGCAACCTGAACGGGAAGATGTGTGAGCGAACCGATGCCGATTACTGGTGCCAGCAAATTCGCCAGCCCGTGCATTTCCTGCAGAGTGTGCAAAACGTGCTGGCGCAAGGTGAGTTCACCTTTATCGATCTGAGTGCGGATAGCTCGCTGGGCAAATTTGTGAGTGCAACCGACCGTCGTCACCGGGTGCTGGCCGCAGGCGACCGACGACATGAGTACAAATCACTGCTGACGCTGCTGGGTACGTTGTGGCAGCAAGGGCACGACATCGACTGGAACAGGCTCTATTGCGCGACCACGCGGGAGACATTACCCCTGCCTGCTATCCAGTTCTGCCGCAAACGTTACTGGTTGGCGGGTAAGACGCCAGCGCAGACCCCATCTGCAAAAGAGGACGCTATGTCACATCAACACCATTTAGCCGCTGAAATAAAAGCGATTATCGCTGGTTTTCTTGAGGCGGATCCCGCCACGCTTGACGATTCACTGCCCTTCCTGGAAATGGGGGCAGATTCGCTGGTTTTGCTGGATGCCATCAATACCATTAAAGACCGCTACGGGGTTGCGATCCCGGTTCGTGCGCTGTTTGAAGAGCTCAATACGCTGGAGGCGGTGATCGCCTTTGTGGTGGAGCATGCGCAGACAGAGACGGCTGCGGTGCCGGTCAGTGTCACGCACACCGCCAGCCCGCCGCCGCCCCACGGGGCGATGCCAGTGCAGGCCAGCAAGCCGGAGGCGGAGCATGTTCAGGCGCTGATCGCCCGCCAGCTGGAGCTTATGTCGCACCAGCTCCAGCTGCTGAACGGTACGCCGGGCCCTGTCCTGCAGACTGCAGCCACAACAATGTCGGTTGTCACGCCACCTGCGCCAGTTGTGGCTCCTACCGCACCGGCAAAAGCCAGTGCGCACAGCAGCTGGTTTAAAAAAGAGACCAAAAAAGTTTCTCTGGGCAGCGAGCGCGATCGTCATCTGGCGCAGCTCACCCAACAGTTCGTCGACAAAACGGGCGGTTCGAAACGTAATGCCCAGCAATACCGTGCCGTACTGGCGGATAACCGGGCCTCTGCCGGCTTTCGTTTATCCACCAAAGAGATGCTTTATCCCTTAGTGGGAGAGCGCTCTGAAGGTTCTCGCATCTGGGACGTCGATGGCAACGAATATATCGATTTTACGATGGGGTTTGGCGCCAACCTGCTTGGGCATGCTCCGGCGTGCGTGCAGCAGGCCGTTGCCGACCAGTTGGCGCAGGGGATGCAGATTGGCCCTCAAAGTGCATTGGCAGGCGAGGTGGCAACCCTTATCAGCGAGCTAACGGGACAGCCGCGCGTGGCGTTTTGTAACTCCGGGTCTGAAGCGGTAATGAGCGCGGTGCGCCTGGCGCGCGCCGTGACGGGAAAAAATAAGGTCGCACTGTTTAGCGGCTCGTACCACGGTGTATTTGACGGCATTCTCGGACGTCAACAGGGTGGCAAAACTCCTGAGCGCGCTACACCGATTGCCGCAGGTACGCCGCAATCGCTGGTGGATGACCTGCTGGTACTTGAGTACGGCAGCGAAGAGAGCCTGGCACTGATCGCCCGCTACGCGGCTGAACTGGCGGTAGTCATTGTCGAACCGGTGCAGAGCCGTTATCCCGATCATCAGCCACGGGAGTATCTGCATACCCTGCGTGAACTCACGGCGACCCATAATATTGCGCTGATGTTTGACGAAGTGATCACCGGTTTTCGTCTCGCGACGGGCGGGGCGCAAGCCTATTACGGCGTTCAGGCGGATATCGCCTCTTACGGGAAGATCGTTGGCGGTGGGCTGCCGATTGGTGTCATTGCAGGATCCCGACGCTTTATGGACAGTATCGACGGCGGGTTCTGGCAGTATGGCGATGACTCCTGGCCACAGGCGGAACTGATCTTCTTTGCCGGGACCTTCTCCAAGCATCCGCTGACCATGGCGGCAAGCAAAGCGGTGCTGGAGTACATCAAAGCGCACCCGGCGTTGTATGACGATATCAACCAAAAAACCGCACGTCTTACACGGTCGCTCAATACCTGGTTCGCCGTGACCGGTACGCCGATTGAGATCGTGTCAGCCGGGAGTCTGTTCCGTTTTAAATTTAACGGCAACTACGACATCCTGTTCCACCATCTGATGCTGCGCGGCATCTTTATCTGGGAAGGACGTAATTGTTTTGTCTCGGTGGCGCATTCTGACGAGGATATCGACCGGTTTATCACGGCAGTAAAAGAGAGCGTAAACGCCATGCGCGTGGATGGCTTCTTTGGTCTGGAGGGGATACGTCCTGACACGCCGTATGCCGCGACCGACAGCCAGCAGCGTTTCCTGCAACTGGCGGCACAGGATGAAAGCGGGCTGTTGGCGGGGAATATTGGCGGTGTTATTGAGACCGCGCGCGACGTAGACAGCGATATTATGCGCGAAGCCTGGCACCTGCTGAGTGCGCGACATGAGGCATTGCGTATGCAGTTTACTGATGCCGGTGAACTGCGGGTGTCGTCGGAGACTGAAGTTGATTTCCGTGAGAAAAACGCGGTGCCTGCGACTTATCTCGCGGATTTTGCCGCACAGCCTTTTAACCTCGCCACCGCACCGCTGGCTCGCCTTTTGCTCATCCGTCATGAGGGTAAGACTACGCTTGCTATTGCGGCACATCACACGGTGGCCGACGGCTGGTCGTTTATGGTGATGCTGCGCGAGTTGCTGCATCTTTACGATGCGCTGGCGGCGGGCAAACGTCCTGAGCTGACGGCGGCGGTAAGCTATCTGCAGGTGATCCGCGCGCAGAAGAGTGTAGATGAGGCGGCACTCACACAGCGTCTGGCAGCCCTCCCTGCGAGACGGTTAACGCCTGACGCGCTTACGGTGCTGGAGCCTTCTCTGACGTATCAGGGACAGCGTCTGATGCAGCGTCTGACCTATCCGGGTCTTGCCGGACAACTCCGCAAAGCCTCCGCTGAACTGCGGGTGACCCGTTTCGCCATGCTCAATGCGCTCTTTATCCTCACCCTTGAGAAAACGCTCGGCCATGGCCGGGTACCTGTCGCTGTGCCGGATGCGGGGCGCGATTTCGAACAGAGTGACGCGATTGTCGGACAGTGTGTCAGGCTGCTGCCGCTGTGCATCGACAGCGCGGCCTGTGCGTCGTTGCACGAGATGGCCGGGGCGATACATCACATGATTGTTGCGCAGCGCGACGAAGCTGCACTGCCGTCTCGCTGTTTCCAGGGACCGACTGCGGCACTGCCGTTACTGGCAACCTTTAATGTCGAGCCGCATGCTCCGCTGGCAGGAATGCGACAGTGGCAGGCCAGTTTGTCCCTGTTACCGGTGAGCGCCGTAGAATTCCCATTAATGATCAATATCCTGGAGATGAAAGAAGGTTTGTCGGTCGAGCTGGACTATCAGTTGCGCTATTTCACCCAGGAGCATGCAAATGCGCTGCTTGAACAGTTCCTGAGGGCGATAACCGTACTGGCAGAACACGGACCTGACGCTGCCGGAGCTTTATTCTCTTCGTCAGAGGTGCTGGCAGCTTCATGAAAAAACTGATGATTCTCATCCTGGTGGGCGCCATTCTGGCGTTCATCATAAATCTGCTCATTGATGCCGGACTGTTTTATCAGGTGCAGGAGAGTGGCGGGAAGCTGTGTCAAAAAATAAACGGTATTGAGGGGGCGGAAGATATCGCCCCCTTACAGGAAGGGGATGCGATAGCCAGCAGTCTCAACCGTCACGGTACCGCGCCCGGCGCGCTCTATTATCTCAACGGCGGTGATACGCCACGGCGGTTACCGGGCGATTATCCGCAGGCCTTTTTCCCGCACGGGATTGATGTCTGGCAACAGGAGGGTGAGACGTGGGTCTATGTGGTGAACCACCGCCCTCAGCAGGACAGCATCGATGTGTTTCGCTTTAACCGCGCGCAGATGCGCCTGGAATACCAGCCTTTTCTGTCTCAGCGCGTCGGGAAAAATATCAATGACATCAGCGTGATTGATAAAACCCGCTGGCTATTAACGCGCGATCACCGCTGGTCAGGGTTTGCCGGAAGGATGGAAGACTATTTGCGTCTGCCGCTGTCCAGCGTGCTTCTGGTCGATAGCGGGAAATTGCATACCCTGATTGATGGCCTGCACTTTGCCAACGGCCTCTACTACAACCGCCAGCAGGGACGGCTGTACGTGGCGGAAACCACCCATGGTGAAGTGAGCAGCTGGGAATGGCGGCCTCACGATTATGTTCCCGTCCTGCTGGGACGTTTTAGCGGGCTGCATGGGGTCGACAACATCATGCCTGATGGCGAGGGATTGTTGGTGGCGGCTCATCCGCAACTTCTGAAGTTGGCTGCTTATCAAAAGGATGCGCAGGCGCGTTCGCCGTCGATGGTGTGGCGGTTGACAATCGGCACCGAAGGTGCGGTGAAGCAGGCCACTGTCCTCTATCAGAGCCACGGCGAGGCACTGGCCGCGATAAGCGTCGCTGCGCCAGTGGGGAGAAAGGTGATGATGGGTAGCGTTTTCGATGACGGCGTACTGCTGTGCGGAGGGCAATAAGATGCTGAAGAGATGGTTTTTCAGGCGCAGGGACTTTCAGGGGGTGCTGGAAGGACGGGCCTTCCCGCTGATATCCGGCCATACGCTACTGGAAAGCGCGCTCAATGCCGGGGTGCAGTTGCCGTATCACTGCCAGGTTGGAACCTGCAAATCCTGCCTGTGTCGGGTGGTCAGTGGCAAGACCCGTTCGCTTGTCGAGCTGGGGCATCTTCTCAGTCAGGAGGAGATTTCAACGGGCCACGTGCTGGCCTGTCAGTGCCTGCCGCAATCGGATCTGACGCTGGCTACCGTGTCCACCGCCTGGACCTCTGCGCGTGTCACCCAGGTTGAGCCGCTCTCGTCAACCGTATGGCGTGTCACGCTCCTGACTGCACGGGCGCTGCCTTTTCTACCCGGACAATCCGTGCAGATCGGCCTCGAAAAGACGCGAGATGTCCGCCATTTTTCCGTGAGCTGGCCAAGCCAGGGGCGGGAAATGGTTGTGGATATCACGCGCCGGGAACAGGGCGGATTTTCTCCGGTGTTGTGCGATGCGCGCACCATTGGTCGGACGGTCTGGATCTCAGACTGTCAGGGGCAGTTCGGCCAGCAGGATGACGGGAAAGGTCCTCTGCTTGCCATCGCCAGCGGCTCGGGGCTCGGCACCACCCTTGGGCTGGTGCGCGCCGCGTTAGCGCGTAATCCCCGGCGTCAAGTGATGTTCATTCACGCGGTTCGCCAGCGGCAGGACAAATTCGACCTGCATGAACTGCAGCGCCTGCGCCAGCACTACCCCGGTTTTCACTTTCTGCATGCGCTGTCGCAGGAGAGTGCGGCGCAGGAGCATGAGCTGACGGGCCGTGTGACCCGTTGGCTTGAAGACTGGCGCGCCCTCTATCCCGGCCCGACGAAGGCGGCCGACTGGCGAGTCATGATTTGCGGCAATCCTGAGTTGGCGCAGGCGTGCCAGCAGAGACTGCTTGCAGGAGGCGTTAAAAGCCACTTGCTTGAAATGGACTGTTTTTCGCCACCGGTCGGGGCGATAAGCAACGATAAAAATAAGGAACCAGTATGTTGAGCTATCTGAGATTTGCCCTTGTGCCCTGTCTGTTTTTACCGCTAACCGCACTGACGACCCTGCTCGGCGGCGGGTGGATAGGGGGGTCGATGCTTTGCGTGACGTTGAGCTATGTCTTCTTCGACAACGTGATGAAGCATGACACCGCCGACCATCACTACCGACTCCCGGTATTGCTGGCACTGATCCCCTATTTACAGCTTCCTGCGGCGGCACTGGCGTTATTTGCCGTGATCTGGCAGGCCGCGCCGGGCGATCTGCTGGGGTTTGGCGCATGGCTTAGCGCCCTGACGGATCACAACATTATGGCGCTGCATGACCTCGCGATGCCGGAGTTGCTGCTGGCGGCAGTGTCCACCGGCTATACCATGAGCACCAATACCGTGGTGGCCCATGAGCTTATCCATAAAACCCATAGTCCGTTGGCGATGATTGCCGGGCGCTGGCTTCTGGCGCTTGTGGGCGACGCACAATTTTCGATTTCCCATGTTTATTCGCATCACCCTAACGTGGCGACCCCGGCTGATGGTGCAACGGCCCGCCGCGGAGAGAGTGTGTATCGCTTCTTTATTCGTTCGTCCCTGGCGCAGTATGCCGAATCCTGGCAGGTGGAAACGCAGCGCCTGTCGCTGCTGAAATCGCGCAGCGTCCTGCTGGCGAATCGGGTGACACGCGGGGTGCTGATGAGTCTTTTGGTGGTTACCGCCTGCGTGATGGCGGCGGGTGTCAGGGGCGGGCTCGCCTGTCTGGTGGTCATGCTGGTGTCCAAATTCCTGTTCGAAACGGTGAATTACATCCAGCATTACGGGCTGGTACGCGTTCCCGGTACGCACGTGGAGCCGCGTCACAGCTGGGATTGTCATAACCAGGCCTCATCCGCCGGTCTGTTAAACTTGACACGCCATTCCGATCATCACACTCATCCGCGTCGCGAATACTGGAAATTACAGGCGCATAGCTATGCGGTGGGGATCGAAAAGGGTTACGTCGCACACATATTCTACGCGCTGATACCGCCGATGTGGTTTAAACGCATGGAGGCAAAGCTCGCGTACTGGGACGAGCACGTCGCCACCGATGCGGAACGCGCATTGATCCGTCAGTCCGGATTACCTGCGGGTAATTCAAACGTTCCTTGTGTTTCCGGAGAGTCCCATGAGTGAGCAATTTGATCAGCTTATCGAGCAAGCCTACCAACAATACCGTGGACCGGCGTACCTGCGCTCCCCGCTGATTGCGTGTGTTAAAACCGGGATCCGTTTGATGGATCGGGTTGTACCGGGGCCGACGGCCGACTGGCTGGGGAATCGCTTTTTTACCCCGCGCCGGGTGCCATCGCGAGTGAGTGATAAAGAGATGAACGGTCTGGCGAGCCGCATTGAGCACCTTACCCTGAGTAATCATAAGCATGCGGTGGTGTATTACTGGGGAGTTGAGGGGCCAAAGGTATTACTGGCGCACGGATGGGAGTCGAGGGCATCTCATTTTGCGCAGCTTATCAAAACGCTGGTTGAACAGGGTTTTCAGGTGGTGGGCTTTGACGCTCCCGGACATGGCGACGCGGAAGGAAACCAGAGCAGTATCGTTGAATTCATTGAAATTATTGAGCGGCTGGCGCACCAGGAAGGGGGCTTTGACGGCATCGTGGCACACTCGTTTGGCGGTTTATCGGTCATTAACGCTGTTAAAGCGGGGTTGCGAACCCGTGCGCTGGTTATCGTGGGCGCACCCACCCACTTCAGTGGGCTGGTGACGAAATATTCCGCGATCCTCAATCTCCCGGACCGTCAGCAGCAGCGGCTACGCCGATATATTGAACGCTACTTTGGCATTGGCGAGGCGGTCTGGCGGCGTTTTAACGCGTATGAGGGATTGCAGGATATCGATCAGCCCGTGCTGGTCATTCACGATAGCAGCGATGACATCGTACTGCGGATCGAAGCAGAGTGTCTGGTGAAAGCATGGCCCGGTGCACGGCTGGCCGAAACGCACGGTCAGGGTCACAATCCGTTGCGCCGCCCGGGGGAAGGCATTGACAGGGTGATGGCCTGGCTGGCCCCCTTGCAGAGGTCTTCAGGCCATGAGCGTGATAACTCTGTCGCCTGAAAGGTGATAGTAGCCTTGGATCTGGCTGCCTTTAATGTGACGCGCTGAAAGCGTTCGGGTCAGTTCAAGGGTGATCCTCTGGTGTACAGGCTCTATTTTGCATACGCGGGCTGCGTCAAAGTCTAAGACGCGGCCAACGACAGGATAGAGCGCTTTATACAGACTCTCCTTCGCCGAAAAAGTGATGAGCTGTGCTCTGCCAGCCTCCATCGGGCAGGTTGCAAGGTATGCCTGCTCCTCAGAGGTGGTAAAGAGATGTGCGGTTCGCTGCATTATCTCCGGTGCAGAAAACTCAATATCAATGCCTGGAGTCAGGCCTGAATCCTCAGGTACAACTACCGCCAGAGCCCATTCATGTGAGTGCGAGAGACTACCTCGCCACCCGGCAGGCCAAAGCGGAGAGCGGTCCGGGGCGGTGCCCGGCGTGCCGTCACAGCCACAGGATTGCAGTACTCTCTGCGCGGCATAACGTGCGGCAAGGTATTCCGCTTTGCGTTTTACCACGGCGCTGTGGAGCTTTGTGGGAAAGGGGATGCCCCATTCAGCAAATAGTCTGTCGTGATAATCAGACATGACGAACGAGACCATGCAATAGCGCAGCGCGGGGAGAGGCACGATGCGCCCCATCTCAGCGGTATAGATAAAAGGGGGCGCTGAATCCGTGTTTATGGCTGTCAACATAGCAAAGGCACTGGCAACGAAAGTGGGGGACAGAATGCCATATAAGTGCAGGCCGGGTAAGGAGAATTACCCGGCATCGCGAAAAAACGGTGTTCCCGTTACAAAATGGTTTTAACGCTTTCAGCCAGTGACGTGGTTGGTCGCCCAATCAGTTTGCTCAGCGTATGGCTATCGTCAAAGAGCCCGCCTTTAGATGCGCCCACATCAGAGTCCGCCAGCATATCCGCCAACCCGGCAGGCAGGCCGACACTCTTCAGCGCAGCGGCGAAATCCGCTTCGCTCATGTTCTGATAAACCACCGGTTTACCGCTCTGCTTGCTCAGTTCAGCCGCCAGTTCGCTCAGCGTCCACGCGCTGTCGCCTGCCAGTTCATAGACCTTGCCAGCGTGGCCCTCTTCCGAAACCACTTTTGCCGCCGCCGCCGCGTAATCCGCACGGGTGGCTGAGGCGATTTTGCCTTCACCTGCGGCACCGATAAACACGCCGTGTTCCAGCGCAGGCGGCGCGCTCGCCAGGTAGTTTTCAGTATACCAGCCGTTGCGCAGCAGGGCATAAGGAATGCCGGATGCCGCCAGCGCTTTTTCCGTAGCAACGTGCTCAACGTGCAGGCCCAGCGGTGAGTTATCCGCATGCAGCAGGCTGGTGTAGGCGATAAATGTCACGCCAGCCGCTTTGGCAGCGTTGATGACGTTCTGGTGCTGCGTGGCGCGCTGACCCACTTCGCTGGATGAGATCAGCAGCAGTTTCTCCACACCCTTCAGCGCCGTGGTCAACGCGGCCAGGTCGGTGTAATCGCCCTGACGAACCACAATACCCTGCTGGCTCAGGGCTTCCGCTTTCGCCGGGTTACGCACAATGGCGACAATCTGGTTTGCCGGGACGGTTTTTAACAGCTGTTCGATAACGAGGCGGCCAAGCTGGCCGGTAGCGCCGGTAATCGCGATCATGATCAATCTCCTTCGTGTTTGTCTGGTGTTGTGGCACACTAGCACCATAACTAACTTTTAGTAAGTACGTACAAAAAGGTAAGTATTAAATGACGATACCGACACTCAGCGAACAAATGCGCGATGGTAACCTCTTCGCGGAGCAGTGCCCGTCCAGAGAGGTGCTCAAACATGTCACCAGCCGCTGGGGGGTTCTGATCCTGGTGGCGCTACGTGAGGGAACGCACCGCTTCAGCGATCTGCGCCGTAAAATGGGCGGCGTGAGCGAGAAGATGCTGGCCCAGTCGCTGCAGGCACTGGAGCATGACGGTTTTGTTGATCGCGTTTCGTATCCTGTTGTACCGCCGCACGTTGAGTATAGCCTGACGCCGCTTGGCGTAGAGGTGAGCGAGAAAGTGGCCGCGCTGGCGGACTGGATAGAGGTGAATACGCCAAAAGTAATGGCGAACCGGGATGAGCGGGCAGCGTAAAAGCCGGGAATGTGCGGTCTGATGCCCTCACTCTAACCCTCTCCTACAGGGAGAGGGAATAAACACTAAAAACGGCAACGTGCGTTGCCGTTTTGCTTTTACTTACTTAAATCCACCTGATAAATGGCGAACCCGATATCATCCGTCGCAACCTTCTTCATAGGATACTGCGCCTTCTCCTTAATAAACGCCGCAGCCTTATCCGACGGAGATGTTTCAATGCGAATATCCAGTGGGGTATCGCTGTGGATCGGGGCCAGACGCCAGTTGTTATCGACCGCCGGATGAATTTCTCCCGCCTTTTTCGACTCTGCGCTGATCCAGGCGGCCAGCACTGAGCGGTTCTCATCCGGAGAAGCAAAGGCAATGTGGCTATCGCCGGTGCCGGCAAATTTGCCGCCATACGCGCGATAGTTATTGGTCACCACCAGGAAGGTGGCCGCCGGATCGACAGGCTTGCCCTTGAAGGTCAGGTTTTTGATGCGCTCTGCCTGCGGATTAATGGCCTGACACTCGCCGTCATATTTCGCCGGCTGGGTGACATCAATCTGATAATCCACCCCGTCGATAACGTCGAAGTTATAGGTGCGGAACCCGTCCCAGTTAATCAACGACTGCGGCTTGCTGCTCTTCGGATCGATCTGGTTAAACTGCCCGGCGGAGCATTCCAGCCACTCTTTCACCTCTTTACCCGTTGCTTTAACCACGACCAGCGTGTTCGGGTAGAGATAGAGATCGGCGGCGTTACGGAACGTCAGCTGGCCTTTTTCCACTTCAACATAGCTGGCCGGCTCATTTTTACGTCCGCCCACTTTGAACGGTGCGGCGGCGGAAAGCACTGGCAGGTTGGCTAAGTCCGGATCGCCCTGAACAAAATGTTCGGCATAGGCTTTCTGCGCCATGTTGACCACCTGAACGGTTGGGTCATCCTGTACCAGCGCCAGGTAGCTGTACATGTTGTCGGCGGATTTGCCGATCGGCTTACTGACGAACTCGCGGGTGGCGACGTGGTCATGCTTGAGCACGTCGACGAGTTTTTGGTCTTCAGCCGCCAGTGATTTTTTGGCGGCAGCATCGTAAATGGGGCGCGCTTCGGCTTTGGATCCGGTCACCTTCCAGCTGCCGCTGTCGTTATTGAGTACCAGATCCACCACGCCAAGATGATCGCCCCACATGCCGGGCATTACCGCCGGCACGCCGTTGAGCGTTCCCTTGTCGATGTCTGCCCCTTTGATGCTGGCAAAATCCTTACCCGGGAAGACCGCATGAGCGTGGCCGAAGAGGATCGCGTCCACGCCCGGCACTTCGCTCAGGTAGTAAACCGAGTTTTCCGCCATCACCTGGTACGGATCGGCAGAGAGGCCCGAGTGGGCGACAACGACCACAACATCCGCCCCTTTTTCACGCATCTCCGGTACGTATTTACGCGCCGTTTCGGTGATGTCGTTAACGGTGACTTTGCCGGTGAGATTGGCTTTATCCCAGGTCATGATCTGGGGCGGTACAAAGCCGATGTAGCCAATTTTCAGCGTCTGCTTTTTACCGTCCTGATCAACAACCTCGGTCTCTTTAATCAGATAAGGGGTGAAAAGCGGCTTTTTGGTCTTAACGTCGATGATATTGGCGTTAACGTACGGGAATTTTGCGCCTGCCAGCGCATCGTGCAGGTATTTAAGACCATAGTTGAATTCGTGGTTACCGAGGTTGCCGACGGTATAATCCAGGGTGTTCATCGCTTTATACACCGGGTGGATCTCGCCTTTTTTCAGCCCCTTTGCCGCCATGTAGTCACCCAGCGGACTCCCCTGAATCAAATCACCGTTGTCGACCAGCACGCTATTTTTCACTTCATTGCGGGCGGCATTGATCAAACTTGCCGTGCGTACCAATCCGAATTTTTCCGTAGGGGTATCTTTGTAGTAATCGAAGTCCATCATATTGCTGTGCAGGTCGGTGGTTTCCAGAATACGGAGATCGACCGTCGCCGCCTGTACGCTCGCTGCAATCAGCGTCGCCAGGAGCGTTGCGCTAAACTTAATCATCAGAGGAGTCCTTTTTTCGATCCAGGCCACAAAAGAATATGTATCTATCGTTTGTTGCTTACAGAAGTGTGAATCCTGCCAGAAAAAAGGGCGATGAAACCGGAATTGCTTCACAGATAGCGGAATTGTTCACATTACGATATAAATAAAACAAAGAGTTATACCCACTGCGTTAACGAAGAGGTGGAGAATGTTAGATAAAATTTGTCAGCTCGCACGGGATGCGGGCGATGCCATCATGCAGGTGTATGACGTCGCACAACCGATGAACGTTGTCAGCAAGGCGGATGATTCCCCGGTCACGGCGGCGGATATCGCGGCGCATGGCGTGATCATGAAAGGGCTACAGGCACTCACGCCAGAGATCCCCGTGCTTTCAGAAGAAGCGCCGCAGAGCTGGGATGAGCGTCAGCACTGGCAGCGTTACTGGCTGGTCGATCCTCTGGACGGCACCAAAGAGTTTATCAAGCGTAACGGTGAATTCACCGTGAATATCGCCCTGATCGACAAGGGCAAGGCGGTGCTTGGGGTGGTTTACGCGCCAGTGATGAAAGTGATGTACAGCGCCGCGGAAGGCAAGGCCTGGAAGGAAGAGTGTGGTGTCCGCAAGCCGATCCAGGTGCGCGATGCGCGCCCTCCGCTGGTGGTCATCAGCCGCTCGCACAGCGACAGCGAGTTGGAAGAGTACCTGCAACAGCTGGGTGAACATCAGACGACCTCGATTGGCTCCTCGCTGAAATTCTGTCTGGTGGCGGAGGGGCAGGCGCAGCTCTATCCCCGTTTCGGGCCGACGAACATCTGGGACACGGCAGCCGGCCACGCGGTAGCCGCAGCCGCGGGTGCGCATGTTCATGACTGGCAGGGCAAGCCGCTGGACTACACCCCGCGCGAATCATTCCTCAATCCAGGTTTCCGGGTCTCTCTTTACTGAGCCAGCAGCTTGTGCAGCAGATCAACCACCTGCTGCACCTCTTCCTGGGTTAACGCCCCGTCTTTTACCCACTGCACCTGGCCGTTTTTATCCAGCACGATAATCGCGGAACTCTCTTCCTCAAGCTGCCAGGCTTTGCGCGTCACGCCGTTGCTGTCGACAATAAACTGCGACCACGGGTAGAGCTTTTTGTTGCTCTCAAGGCTTGAGCGCACAAACATCCCGGAGCCAGGGATGGCATCGTCGGTGTTCACAATGGTGGTGGTCTGATAGCGGTCATGCGGGAATTTTGCGGCCTTGATCGCTTCCACCAGGTTTGCGTTTTTCTCTTTTGCAGATGTACGACCAGCAATATGTTGTACAACTCTCACTTTGCCCGCGAGCTGCGCGCTATTCCACGGTTTGTAGCTAAACTTATCATTGTCGAGAATCAATTCTCCCCGGTCAGCAATGCCGACTGGCGGTACGCGTTGTCCTTTTTCAATGTTGTGGGCACTCGCCCACAGGGGCAGGAGCAGGCATGCGGCTGCAAGAATGTTACGTAGGGTCATGGTGTTTCCTTATTGTATGCAGGTGATCCGACCACTTGGTCTTACGCTTTTAATCATAAGTGCGATCAATGGGCTTTTCCCGCAATCCCGATGCCAGTTTGCGGGCGAACGCACATATCCATAAAAAAACGACGGCTTATACTGCCTGTAGTCACAGTTCGAAAAGATTATTCTGAATAATTGTAATCAAACGGTAAATAAACTTATGCACACTGGGTAACTACGTAGTTCTGGTCTATAGTCATTGGGCAACAAAATTTGCGCTCAGAACAGTCGGGCCGATTGTGGCGCCGCAAGAGCGTATGATTCGCAGGAGATACAAGAATGAAAATTTTCCAACGCTACAACCCGCTTCAGGTGGCGAAGTACGTGAAGATCCTGTTCCGTGGACGGTTGTATATCAAGGATGTTGGCGCTTTTGAGTTTGATAAGGGCAAGATCCTTGTCCCAAAAGTGAAGGACAAACAGCACCTGTCTGTGATGTCCGAAGTCAACCGTCAGGTTATGCGTCTGCAAACTGAGATGGCTTAACCAACGTGCTATGCAGTAGTTAAAAAAACGGCTCCCGATGGGAGCCGTTGATGTTTGTGGGGGCAGGAACCTTACGCCGACACCTTCTCTTCCGCATCCGGCAGCTTCGGCACCAGCACGGTCGGTTTGTTATCAATACGCGTCACCAGCAGCTGGTCGATGCGGTAGTTATCAATATCCACCACTTCAAACTTGTAGCCGGAGAACTTCACCGAGTCGGTGCGCTTCGGGATTTTACGCAGCATAAACATCATAAAGCCGCCGATGGTCTCGTAGTTGCCTGACTGCGGGAACTCGTCGATATCCAGCACGCGCATCACGTCGTCGATTGGCGTTGCGCCGTCAATCAGCCATGAGTTCTCATCACGCGCCACAATCTGCTCTTCCAGACCCTGGCCGACCAGGTCACCCATCAGCGTGGTCATGACGTCGTTGAGGGTAATGATACCCACCACCAGCGCGTATTCGTTCATGATAACGGCGAAGTCTTCACCGGCGGTTTTGAAACTTTCCAGCGCTTCAGAGAGCGTCAACGTGTCCGGTACAATCAGGGTATTGCGGATCTGCACGCCGCTGTTAAGCGCCAGGCTTTGGTTCGCCAGCACGCGGTTCAGCAGATCTTTGGAGTCCACATAGCCGATGATGTGGTCGATATCTTCATTACAGACCAGGAACTTAGAGTGCGGGTGCTCCGCGACTTTATTCTTCAGGCTCTGCTCGTCTTCATGCAGATCGAACCAAATCACGCTTTCACGGCCCGTCATGGAAGAGGGCACGGTACGGGATTCCAGCTCGAACACATTTTCGATCAGCTCATGCTCTTGCTTGCGCAGCACCCCGGCCAGCGCACCGGCTTCTACCACGGCGTAGATGTCGTCGGAGGTGATGTCATCTTTACGCACCATCGGCAGTTTAAAGATGCGGAAGATGACGTTCGCCAGGCCGTTGAAGAACCACACCAGCGGACGGAACACGAACAGGCAGAAGCGCATCGGGTTGATGATACGCAAAGCCACAGCTTCTGGCGCAATCATACCGATGCGTTTCGGGGTCAGGTCAGCGAACAGGATGAACATTCCGGTGACCAGCGAGAAGGAGAGAATAAAGCTCATCTGCTCGGCAAGTTCGGCGGACATGTACTGCACGAACAGGCTGTAAAAGGCCGGAGAAAACGCTGCATCCCCCACGATACCGCCGAGAATAGCGACCGCGTTCAGGCCAATTTGTACCACGGTGAAGAACGTTCCAGGATTTTCCTGCATCTTCAGGATACGGGAAGCATTGATGTTGCCTTCGTCGGCAAGCAGCTTAAGTTTGATTTTACGGGACGCGGCCAGCGAGATCTCGGATATCGAGAAAAATGCGCTGACGGCTATCAGACAAAGTATTACTAAAATACTGTTTAACATAGTTTATCCGGCTTCTCGCCAGATCCTCGGAAGGGAAGTTGATACCATTTGTGTGGAAACACATTGAACGTCAGCTCGTAGCGTTGAGCCGATTATTTCAGCGGGTAGTATAGCGTAAAGAGATGTAAACCTGCCAGAGGTCACATTTTGTCTTCAGGGGCGAAGTCGTGATGTTAAACCGTTACGGTTCCCCTGGAGAACTTTTCTATATTGATGAAGACGGCCAGCTTATCTGCAGGAATAACCATGTGTTTGAAATGAACGGGGCTGAACGGATCCTGAGAGAGTACAGGAATTCTGTCGGATGCAGGCACTACCGTTCAGGAAAGCCCCGCCCAACTTCGTTTGCTTTATCTTTCTCAGGCGGAACATCAGCACCCGCTTCTGAGCCGACATACCAAACAATTAACAGCAAGGCTGCAGGACGTCTACTGGCGGCTGGCGGTGTCTACAATGGTAACATTGAGGGATTCAGGAAAACGGCAGAGCAGTTAGGTGGAGATGCTGTAAAGGGGTATGATCAGGTTCTGAATGAACAAACGGCTGGTACAGCTATTGCGGCGGCTTCAATTCTGTTAGCGAAACGACCTAATAGTGAGTCTTTTGGAGAAGTGTATAACTACTTAGGTAAAGTAAGAGGAGAGACAAAACTATTAAACAATATAGAAGTGAAAGAAATAAATTATATAAAACGTGATCCTTCTGAAACTATGTTACTGAGGAAAGAATTTAATAACACAGTGAGAAAGAAATTTCTTAATCAATTATCCAATTCTTCAGATGCAGCTAACGTCTTCGAACCTTCAGATTTGTTCAAAATGAGTAAGGGTACAGTACCAGATGGCTGGGAAGTTCATCATAAACTACCATTGGATGATGGTGGCACAAATGCCTTTGATAACTTATCATTGATTGAAAAAGAACCGTTTCATAAGGTGTTAACAAATATGCAGAGAACATCGACAAGAGGTATGCTACCGGGAGACAGCAAAGTAACTCCATGGGTTATGCCTACTGGTTCGATTTATCCGCTTAAATAATTTGATGGGTATGAAAATGAAATCAAATGTAACAGATCTACTAATAGAATTAAGAAAGATGATGACCGATTTAGAATACCCAGTACAGCAACCTATTAACACATCATTTCTTGATAGTCTAACAAAAGGACATAGAAATACTGCATCACCAATACTGGATCAAATTGGAAATGAAACTTGTCTTCTTTTAGCTAATCAACCTGATTATACTACATTCATCAAAACAATGGATGGATTTGAGTATAATGGGCTGACAATGTTTAGTTTATCAATTCCAGAACCAATAGTTAAAAATTTGTTCATTATGAATGAGTTTTATCGTAATAATGATTATTTAGATCCCGAATTACAAGAACGATTGGTTATTGGGGAGGATGGAATGTCATTGTTTACTTATGATACAAAAATGAATTTATTTGAAATTCGTGACAATGCCTCTACAGAATCGATATATGGTTCCTTTGATAATTTCAATGACTTTTTAAGTGAAATAGTTGACTCTGTAAAATAAAAATTATTTCAGTGAGTCTAAATCAACCTATAGGTCAAACATTACAGCTAGTTTTAGGGATTCAAATTCATAAGTATATCATAGTTATGCTTCAAGCTGGGAAGAACACATCGGATGAGAATGCAAAAATGTGTGATTGCGGCAGAGCTACAGTTTTCCGTGTGAAAAAAGAAATGATTACCAGTACCGATGATGTTGAACACGGGTATAGTGGCAGTAGTATGTGTAGAAATCATGTTTCTTAAAATCCTTTCGACACTTTGGCTCCAGTTCGCTAAAAGTATTCGCGATGCTTACATTAAAATTATACCGCTACAATAGATTAGCTTGGTGATATATGATTGGCATGTAGCGATTGAACATGCTAAATCGCTACATCAGACAACATATAATTAACTTATCAACTTGGAGTATAGGCTTTATATATTTTTACTTATATATTTCACGTGAAATATTATGGAGATAATAATAAAGCATATGTTATTTTAATTCCTTGTTCAAAGTAAGTAAAAAACTATACACTTCCCCACACTTAGGACATGCCTTTTTCATATTTGGTTCAATTTCTTCTTTCCAGAAGATTAATTCGCCCTCACACATATCATTGGTACATGGAAACTTATCCATCAAGGGGCTGTAATGTGTAACTTCATCATTATTAGTAATCAGACTATATTCTGCATTACACTTTTTATTATCATTTTTATTATGTGGACATTTAATTCTTTGCGATAAAGGTTTCTCGAGTTTGAAAGAAGGAATTAATACTGTAATATCATTATGACATTCAATACAATTAAATTGACCTGTCTTAGAAATAATTATGTTTCTGATATTACTATTCATTATCAGTTTAAGAGCATTTAGTATATTGTTTAAATCTTCTCTTTTTTTGTGATAATCTTGCTCCTTGAAGGTGTTCTTCATTGTCCTTTGATGCAAAAAGGAACCAAGTTTGTGGTAGTTTTGCTTAATGAAATTTTTGTCAATTTTGCACTCACTACCAAATTCAATCCATTTCTTTGGTGGGTGTTTTTTATTCCCTATAGCGAAACTTACTTTAGTATCAGTTAAAGAGTAGGGGTCTAAGGAAAGAAAGTAATCTAAAATCTTATTCGGCTGCCAAGATAGATATGCTGAAATATCAACTACTTTATCAGTAGATAATTTTTGTAGGCGAGAATAAACAATTGACTCTATGCATAGTCGTAGTTCTAAAGCTGCGTATAGAAGCCTATCATCTTCCCAATTTTTGAGTATATCTTCTGCTTTAATTAACGATTTTTTAGCATTTTCAAGAAAGATATTAGTCATGAATTAACCTTTGCCGCTGTTATGTAGGAGATATACTTGGTTTTAATATAAATGAAGGAGGGTTATATACCATATTTTATTATTGATAGCGTGTAAGAAACCTACTCATAGTTTCCTGTATAGCTTGAGATTGCACACAATATTGACGCAACAAGTTTTTCCGATTGTCTATACTAACTGCGTCAAAGCTTTTAGCTTTGATAGCATTATCAATAGAGTGAGAAAATTCTTTGAAATTCATTATATTACTGTAATACATCATTACAAACTTTAGATCATCGGACGAAAGAAACATAAATTTATCTAATAATATAGAGTAAACATCGGTTTTAATAGTGTTCGCGGATGTAATTATGTAATTAGCTTCATTTTCATTGATTTTATCAATTTTAAAACATCTCTGGGAGTCTCTAAACTTGATGTATTC
>OKVX01000270.1_pt1 | contig 28915 bp, 34 predicted proteins | sample 1606941 | NCBI WGS metagenome assembly OKVX01 (sample SAMN03281016, study PRJEB24777) | human gut metagenome | isolation source: fecal sample PR161 from 1 month old female Malay infant, caesarean... | reverse complement strand
GGATCACACGTTGAGAAAGTTTTTCGGGAATATTTTAAAAATATGATTTGAAATACAGTTGTTTTTAAATTTGTCGGTATAGTTAGACTCAATTTTAATATATATAAAAAGATAGGACGAGGTTTGTCATGATTACATACGATCTGCCGGTAACCATTAAAGATATCATTGATGCACAAAAAACCATCAGAGGACATGTCTATAAAACGGGTATGCCGAAGTCCAACTATTTAAGTGAAAAGTGCAACGGCACAATCCACTTAAAATTTGAGAACATGCAGCGCACAGGTTCATTTAAACACCAGAAGAAAGAGCACAGGGCATCGTTGCCTGCTCAGCCGGTAACCATGCTCAGGGCGTTTCTTTATCCTGTGCTATGTTAGGTATCAACGGCAAAGTTGTTATGCCTACCGGTGCACCAAAATCCAAAATTGCAGCAACCTCAGATTACTCTGCGGAAGTTGTTCTGCACGGTAATAACTTCAATGACACGATTGCTAAAGCAAGAGAGATCATTGAGCAGGAAGGCCGTATCTTTATCCCGCCATACGATGACGAAAAAGTGATCGCAGGCCAGGGGACTATCGGTCTGGAAATCCTTGAAGATCTGTATGACGTCGATAACGTTATCGTTCCAATCGGCGGCGGCGGTCTGATTGCCGGTGTTGCAGTTGCTCTGAAATCCATCAACCCGACTATTAATGTGATCGGTGTCCAATCTGAAAACGTTCATGGTATGGAAGCATCATATCGTGCTGGTAAAATCACGACCCATCGTGATGCCGGTACTGTGGCAGATGGTTGTGATGTTTCGACTCCGGGCAGTATCACGTATGACATCGTGAAAGAGCTGGTGACAGACATCATTCTGGTAACAGAAGAAGAAATCCGCGAAAGCATGATTGCGTTAATCCAGCGCAACAAAGTAGTGACCGAAGGTGCCGGTGCACTGGCGTCTGCTGCGATTCTTAGCGGGAAACTGAAAAAATATATCGAACACAAGAAGACAGTCAGCATCATTTCCGGCGGGAACATTGACCTGACTCGTATCTCTGAAATTATTGGTACCCACGAAAAATAATATTTGCATAGTCTTTTAAAAGGAAAAGCAACATGAGTACTGACAAAACCCAGATTCCGGCTGAGTATAAAAGCTGGCGTAAATCGGACACGACCTGGACACTCGGTCTGTTCGGTACTGCTATAGGTGCAGGGGTACTATTCTTCCCGATCCGTGCCGGTTACGGTGGCCTGATCCCGATTCTGATCATGCTGGTTCTGGCATATCCGATTGCGTTCTTATGTCACCGTGCATTAGCACGTTTATGTCTGTCAGGCAAAAATCCGTCAGGCGATATCACAGAAACTGTTGAAGAGCACTTTGGTAAAGGCGGTGGTGTTGTTATCACTTTCCTGTACTTCTTCGCAATCTGTCCGCTCCTGTGGATCTACGGCGTAACCATCACCAATACCTTTATGGCATTCTGGGAACAGCAGCTGGGCATGATGCCGCTGAACCGGGGTGTGGTTGCACTGATTCTGCTGTTAGCAATGGCTGTCATTATTTACTTCGGTAAAGATCTGATGGTCCGCGTCATGAGCTACCTGGTATTCCCGTTCATTGCCAGCCTGGTGCTGTTATCTCTGGCTCTGATCCCTTACTGGAACACAGCCGTATTTGAAAGCGTGAACGCAGACAGCTTCCAGCTGTTCGGTCACAGCGGTATCCTGGTAACAGTATGGCTGGGTATTTCCATCATGGTGTTCTCTTTCAACTTCTCACCAATCGTATCTTCTTTCGTGGTATCAAAACGTGAAGAATACGAAGCGGCGTGCGGTAAAGATTTCACCGAGCAGAAAGTTAACAAAATCATCTCCCGCGCAGGTTTACTGATGGTGGGTGTGGTTATGTTCTTCGCATTCAGCTGCCTGTTCGCGCTGTCTCCGGCTAACATGGCTGAAGCGAAAGAGATGAACGTTCCTGTTCTGACTTACCTGGCTTACCACTTCAACAACGTGGGCGGCGCTAACGGTACTCTGGCGACTATCCTGGTCTGGGCTGCACCAATCATTGCACTGGTTGCAATCTTCAAATCCTTCTTCGGTCACTACCTGGGTACTCTGGAAGGTATGAACGGTCTGTTACTGAAATTTGCTTTCGGTGGCGACAAAAACAAAGTCAGCGTTGGTAAACTGAACCTGATCTCTATGGTCTTCATCATGGGTTCTACCTGGTTCATCGCTTACATCAACCCGAACATCCTGGATCTGATTGAAGCAATGGGTGCACCAATCATCGCATCTCTGCTGTGCTTACTGCCAATGTATGCTGTTAACCGCGTACCGGCTCTGAGCAAATACAAAGGTCAGGCATCTAACTACTTTGTTACCATCATCGGTCTGCTGACCATCGGTAACATCGTGTTCAAACTGTTCGTATAATTCTGCTGACAGTTAATGACTGAAAACCCGCACTCACCGGAGTGCGGGTTTTTTTTTGCGTTGTAATCGTGACCCCGCATCCGGAATCAAATTCATGTTATGGTAAATAAATCATCCGGATAATAAATGGAATAAACAGGAGTCTGTATGAATGTTATTGATGCCGTGCGTCAGCGCAGAGCAACCAAGAAGTTTGATCCTGATTTTGTGATCCCGCTTAACGAGAAGAAAGCACTACTGTCACTGGCGATGGAAAATGCCCCGAGTGCCTTTAACCTTCAGCACTGGCGGCCGCTGCTGGTGGAGGATCCGGCACAACGCCGCAATATCCGCAAAGTGGGCTGGGATCAGCCGCAGATGACGGACGCCTCCATGCTGGTGATTTTATGCGGTGATGTGGCAGCCTGGAGTTCCCGTTCCCGTGAAATCTGGCGTGATGCCGACCCGCTGGTGCGGGATTTTATGGTCAATGCGGTTGATAACTACTATCGCGGTAAACCGGAAACCCAGCGTGATGAAATTATGCGCAGTGCCGGTATTTTTGCCCAGACGCTGATGCTGCTGGCAAAAGCGCAGGGCTATGACAGTTGTCCGATGGACGGATTTGATTTTAATGCGGTGGCTGAAGTCATTGATCTGCCGGAAAATTATGAAATCTGCCTGATGGTGGCGATTGGTAAATCCGCCGGTGAGCCTTATCCGCGTATCGGTAAACTGCCTTTTGATCAACTGGTCAGCATTGACCGTTTTCATCCTGATATGCCGTAACATTATCTGCCTGTCTCCGGCTGCTGTCTCTCGGCAGCCGTCTCCTTTCATGTCCTCTGTTTCTGTTGAATCATCACTGCAATCAATTTTTAGTCGTGAGATATATTTATAATATTCAGCCTGTTACCGGAAGAATGTCATCTTTATTAAATAACGGTTTAACCAGGCCTTGTATAATTTACGGTAAATTTATTGAAAATTCAGAAAGGAGTTCTGTGTGATTTCAGTATTGGTGGCAAATTCGAATGAATTTTACCGTGCAGGGATTGGTGCCATTATCACGGCAACACCGGGTATGAAAATAGCGGGGGAGGTCAGGGACAGCACCGGTGCAGTGCGCTGGTGCCGTGATAATCATGCGGATGTGGCATTGCTTGATATCGGTTTTCCGGTGATGAGCGGCCTGGAAGCTGCAAAAAAAATCACCCGCTATACCTCAGAAACCAAAGTGATTATCCTGACAGATGAACACAGCCTGATCTCACCGTATAAAGTGATGAACAGCGGTGCGGCGGGGTATTTGTATCAGAGCAGTGACCGTGAGGATTTACTGCACGTCATCCGGATTATCAGCCGGGGGCCAGCGCTATGTGGCACCGGATATCGCCCAGCAGACCATTCTTGACACCCGCCTGCATGCACATGACAGCAATCCGCTGGATAAACTGAGTCACCAGGAGCGCCAGGTGATGGTTATGATAGCGCAGGGCATCAAAGTCACACAAATTGCCGACAAAATGTGTCTCAGCAGCAAGACGGTGAACAGTTATAGATATAGAATATTTAATAAGCTGAATATTAATGGTGATATTAAACTCACCCATCTGGCACTGCGCTACGGACTGATCCATATTGACAGCGTGGTGCCGGATGAATGAATAAACACTGAGAGCAGAGAGTTTGTACCCTGTATGGAAAAAGCGGTTGTAACTGAATTCGATGCGAAAGCATTTTTAAAAACTGTGACCAGCCAGCCCGGTGTATACCGGATGTATGATGCTGAAGGCACAGTGATTTATGTCGGGAAAGCCAAAGATTTGAAAAAACGGCTTTCCAGCTACTTCCGTACGCAGGTTTCGGGAAAAAAAACCGAGCAGCTGGTTAAGAATATTGCTCAGATAGATGTCACAGTGACGCACACGGAAACAGAAGCGTTGCTGCTGGAACACACCTATATCAAAAAATATCAGCCGCGTTACAACGTGTTGTTGCGCGATGATAAATCCTATCCGTATATCTATCTGAGCAGCAATGACAAACACCCGCGGCTGGCTGTTCACCGCGGGGCCAAACACGCCAAAGGGGAATACTTCGGGCCGTTCCCGAACGCCTATGCCGTGCGTGAAACGCTGGCGCTGATGCAGAAACTGTTCCCCGTCCGTCAGTGTGAGGACAGCGTCTACCGCAACCGCTCCCGCCCGTGTCTGCAATACCAGATTGGCCGCTGTCTGGGGCCGTGTGTCAAAGGACTGGTAAGTGATGAGGATTATGACAGAGAAGTGAACCTGGTCCGCCTGTTCCTGGAAGGTAAAGATCAGCAGGTGCTGACAGAACTGGTGGAAAAAATGGAGCAGGCCAGTCAGGCACTGCGTTTTGAAGAGGCTGCCCGGCTGCGGGATCAGATTCAGGCTGTCCGGGCTGTCACTGAAAAACAGTTTGTTACCGGTTCCGGAGATGACCTGGATGTCGTGGGTGTTTATTTTGATGCCGGTCTGGCCTGTATTCATGTCCTGTTTATCCGCAACGGCCGCGTGCAGGGGAGCCGCAGTTACTTCCCGAAAGTCCCGGCAGGTACTGAACCGGACGAAATCGTACAAACTTTTATCGGCCAGTTTTATCTCCAGGGCAGTGAGAACCGCTCATTACCGGATGATATTCTGCTGGATTTCCCGTTACCGGAAAAAGAGATTATGGAAGAAACCCTGTCTCAGTTTGCCGGCCGGCGGATCCTTATCCAGCCGAAACCGCGCGGCGACCGTGCCCGTTATCTGAAGCTGGCACACACCAATGCCGTGACCGCGCTGATGACAAAACGGGCGCAGCAATCCACTATCGCGACACGTATGAAAGCCCTGTCAGAACTGACCGGCATTGAAACCATCAATCGTATGGAATGTTTTGATATCAGCCATACCATGGGAGATCAGACGGTAGCTTCCTGTGTGGTTTTTGACAGCAACGGGCCGGTGAAATCGGAATACCGCCGTTACAATATCACCGGTATCACGCCCGGGGATGACTATGCGGCGATGGATCAGGTGCTGCACCGCCGCTACGGCAAACATATCGGCAATGAAAAAATCCCCGATATTATTTTTATCGACGGCGGTAAAGGCCAGCTCGGTAAAGCGATTGAAGCCTTTGACGGCCTGGACGTGGACTGGGATAAAAACAGACCGAAACTGATCGGCGTGGCAAAGGGCAGTGACCGCAAAGCGGGTCTGGAAACCCTCTTTTTTGCCGCCTCCGGGGAAGGGATGGCGCTGCCGCCGGACTCACCGGCACTGCATGTGATCCAGCATATCCGTGACGAATCCCACAACCATGCGATCACCGGTCACCGGCAACGCAGGGCAAAAGTTAAAAATACCAGTGCGCTGGAATCGATAGAAGGTATCGGGCCGAAACGGCGGCAGATGCTGCTCAAATACATGGGCGGATTACAGCCGCTGCGTAACGCCAGCATCGATGAAATCGCCAAAGTCCCGACTATCTCGTATGCACTGGCGGAAAAAATTTTCCATGCACTTAAGCATTAATAAACAGGGCTTATCTGTGCGGCGGATAAGAGAATTTTTTCAATAACAGCGGTGAGTTATCTGTAACTGTGGTAGTATGATGCTATCCGGTAGGATTGCGCAGAACCTGAAAATCACGCAACAGGCCCCGGAATCAGCGGGGCGGTAATATGTGCCGGCAGATGCGCAAGCGGCTTTTTCATCTGACTTATAAAATAATGGCTCCGTTATGCGATTAAATATCCCTACATGGCTGACTCTGTTTCGCGTTATCCTGATACCGTTCTTTGTCCTCGCCTTCTATTTGCCGTTCAGCTGGGCACCTGTTGTCAGCGCCGCTATTTTTGTCATTGCTGCGATGACAGACTGGTTTGATGGTTTTCTTGCCCGTCGTTTAAAACAAACCACCCGTTTCGGGGCCTTTCTGGATCCTGTCGCTGATAAAGTGATGGTGGCGACCGCTCTGGTACTGGTAACAGAATACTATGCGGTCTGGTGGATAACGCTGCCTGCTATCACAATGATTGCCCGTGAAATTATTATTTCATCACTGCGTGAATGGATGGCTGAGCTGGGCAAGCGCAACAGCGTTGCGGTTTCCTGGATGGGTAAAGTCAAAACCACGGCACAAATGGTGGCACTGGTGGGGCTTATCTGGCGGCCGAATGACCTGACGGAAATTGCTGCTTTCATCCTTTTCTACATTGCAATGATCCTGACTTTCTGGTCTATGTTCCAATATTTACGCGCTGCATGGGCGGATTTGAGTGAAGCCTGATCGATATGCTGTAAAAAACAGCGAACGATCATTTTTCATGAATTAAGCGGTTGACTCACAGCGTGAAATCAGTAGAATGCAACGCATCCGAACGACACAGCGGTTTGCGAAAACAAATAAGTAAATCAGTAAGTTCAGATATGCGGGAATAGCTCAGTTGGTAGAGCACGACCTTGCCAAGGTCGGGGTCGCGAGTTCGAGTCTCGTTTCCCGCTCCAGGGCGCGTTGGCAGAGTGGCCATGCAGCGGATTGCAAATCCGTGTACCTCGGTTCGACTCCGGGACGCGCCTCCATATTCAGCCCAGATGGTGAAATCGGTAGACACAAGGGATTTAAAATCCCTCGGCCGCAAGGCTGTGCGGGTTCAAGTCCCGCTCTGGGCACCATACAGAAATTCATTGAGCTTTCAGTGAGTTAGAGTTAAGAAAAGCCACCCTTGCGGTGGCTTTTTTATTTGTTTTTCTGTGCATCAAAATCAAAAGTGGCAGCAAAAATGGCAGCAGATTGGCAGCGCTGGTTAAATTTACAGTGCTACTATTTGGCCGTCATTCCTGCTTTTTCAGGATGCTTTAAAAATTAATTTGCGCCTGAATGCCGCCGATTTGGTGAGGGATCACTTTGTTGATTAGATTAGGCTTCGTTATGTATCGCGCCAGCGTTTCATGACTGACGAACGTTGCACCACAATTAATATTCATGCATTGGTTATAACGTTCTTTCGTTTCGGTGGTGACATCGCGGGAACTGCGGGTGCGGGCAAGTTCGCCGCAAAGAGGACATTTCATCATGATTGACTTACCTTTTATCATCATGTTGATATTGTAATAATTATAGCAATCACTGATGATTTAATCAGTATTATTTTGCGTTTTATCCGTCACCCATTTCGACATCAGAGATTTTCACTTCAAATTCCAGTGCAGATGTAAACCCGTTGTCATTCAGGGAGTGCGACACTTTCGTCAGTATCCATTCTGCGCCGTCAATTTCCGGCTTAAATCCCTGAACTTTAACCGGCATTTCCGGGTAAATATCCGCCCGGCCCTTTGCCAGTTGGAGAGACAGCGATGCAACGCCGCGCTGCATTTTTTCCCAGGCGGCTTTCGCTGCCCGTTCAGCATTATTTTTGTTCGCGTAAGTGTGAGAAAGCGTCAGCACATTCCCCTCGTCACCGACCAGATAATCCCCCTGCGGCTCATCCGGTTTTTTGATTTTTTCCGGGTTTTTCCTTTTGGTCTTCCGCTTGCGTTTAACTTTAACCTCGTCTTTTTTCTTCGGCTTGCGGGTGTTCAGCCATGAGGCGATAACGCCGGTGTATGCGCCACGGTCGGCCAGTGAAAAGCGGTAGCCGTCACCGACGGACCGGGTGATCAGCAGCGGCGGGATCAGTTTGCCGGACGCGGTTTTCCCGCTGCCCTGCGGCATAAACAGTAACCGGCCGTTTTTTATGGCCGCAACAGCTCCCTCCTGTTTGCCGAGCCGCGCCAGAAAGGAGCCGTCTGATTCGTTGGTCTGGTCGATATGGGCGATTTTAATCTCAGCGAGTTTCTTCTCGATCACCGGCTCTACGTTATTCCGCTTTGCAATGGTGGTGATGATGTCGCCCAGCGTTTTTTCGTGATAGGACACCTCGCGCTTTGCGTTCAGTGACGAACGGAAATCCGCACTACGGCCGCGTATGGTCAGCTTGTCAGGCGGGCCGCTGTGCTCTATTTCATCAACGGTAAATTTACCCTTAAAAATCAGCGGTTCATTCTTCCAGCCTAAGTGCAGTGATAGCACCTCACCGCGTTTCGGCAGCATCATTTTGCCGTCGGCATCATCGATCTCGATATCCAGCTGGTCGGCCTCAAATCCGCGGTTGTCCGTCAGTGACAGTGAGATCAGCCGCCCCTGAATCCGCTCATTGATGTTGACGGATCCGGCGGAAAGCGAATATGCCGGGGTGCACTCAGTACCGGTGAGGAAAAAATCCGTCATGATAATAACCCTGTAATGCTGTCAGAAATTTTACGCCCCATGCCGCTGATGGTGTCAGTCAGAGAGTCAAGCTGTGCGCTGATATCACCGAACATTTCAGACAGCGATTCATCAACGCGGGTCAGCTTGATGGTGAAATCTATCTTTCTGGCCGAGCTGTCGTGAAAAAACTCACTTTTATTTTTACTGATGGACTCAATGACATACATACCGTAAATGGTTCCCTCACCGCCGATAAAGGACCAGGCTTTCCCGCTGTCGGCCATGGCTTCCAGCGCCATCATGGAAAATTTACCGCCGCTGATTTCCGGGCAGAGCGTGCAGGACAGGGTAATCGGATCATTGGACAGCCCCAAAAATTGCCAGGACGGCCGTTTGCCGACCCGGCTGTTATACGCAAACCGGTATTGTTTTTCTTCCTGCATACCCTGAAACGGCACGGTTCGTAACTCAAACACGAACAGGCCGAGTGCAGCCATAGCCATAATTAAAACTCCTCTGTGTCACTGTACCCGCTGCGGTGGCTGGCCTGCTGTCGGCGGGCGTGCGCGTCCAACTGGCGGGTAACTTCGCGGGCGATATCCTGTGCGGAATGCGCCGGTGTCGGGTAGATGTTGATGACCGGCGCGGCGTTCTGCTGTGATGAATACGCGCTGCTGACAGAACCGCCGGCGGTTTGTGCCGGTGCTGCGGCTATCGGCTGGGACAGCGTACTCAGTGCCAGCATTGCCAGTGCTGCAGTATTTTTCCGGCCGGTCACATTTGCCGGGCCGTCCACCACTTCCGGCCCGTTCTCACCGACAATGCCCCACTGGCCGCGCGGAATATGCCCGCCGGAATCATAGGCTCCGGCAAATTTCTTACCCGGTATCGTCCAGTTGGCATTGCGGATGCTGCCGGTTGTTGTGCTCTGTTTTGTGGCCTCTACTGCCGCTACGAACTTCGGATCCTGTTTCGCTTCCTTCAGCCAGTCCGGCGTAAGAGCGTCTTTTGCCATTTGCTTTATTTCGGCAAATTTATTCTTCAGGTCTTCCCATTTCTCGTTAATGCCGTTAATGACGCTGTCTATCATGTCAGATGCGGCCTGCTTCATGGTTGCCGGGAGGTTCTGAATATCCGTGATGATTTGATCCCACTTGGTTTTGATGGTGGTTTTCACGGTTTCCCACAGCTCAGACATGTATTTTTTTATACCGTCCCAGTTGCGGTAAATAATCCCCGGCAGAGAATATTGCAGGAAAAAGTTTTTAATCGCCGCCCATGCCCCGGTGACAATATTAGTTATCCAGTTCCATGCGGCAGAACAGGCGTTACTGATGCTTGTCCACATGCCGCTGTAATAAGCGGATATTGAGTCCCACGCAGAGGAAAAGATACGAACCACTTCCGCCCATATTTTTTTAAAGAAAGCGACAATAGTGTCCCAGTTTTTGTATATTGCGTAGGCTATGGCGGCAATCGCCGCTGCCGCAAGAAATAACGGGTTCGTCAGCAGGGCTTTTCCGATACCGAATAAGGCCAGTCCGACAGCTTTTAATCCTTTCGCCAGCAGGCCAAAAGCACCGGCCCCCTTGATACCCAGTACTGACAGGCTCAGTTTCAGCATTGCGACCGGGCCGAGCATCGCGGCCAGCATCAGAACAATCGCGCCGCCCACGGCGAGGATCACGCCCAGCGCCAGTGCAATTTTCGTCAGCGTGTTCGCCAGCTCCGGATTGCGTTTCGCCCAGTCCCCGACCTTACTGATAATATCGGTAATGGACTTCGCGATATCGCGCAGCGGGCTGTCAACACCACCGAATATCTGAATACCGACATCTTCCCATGCAGAGGTCAGGTTTTTTAAATCGCCGTCAAGGTTGTTGGTCATGGTGTCAGCGACTTTCTGCGCCTCACCTTTGGCTGCTTTGACTTCGGCGATCATTTTTTGCAGTTCGCCGCTGCCTGCCTGGTCTGTCAGTACCGACAGGGCAGAAAATGCTTCCTCACCCGCAATGTGTTTGAAGTACCCGGCGCGCTGCGCGGTACCCATTTTCTTTGTCTTTTTATCCAGATCAGCAAGGATTTCCGGCAGGCCGCGTAAGTTGCCCCTGGCATCACGGGTCTTGATGTTCAGTTCTTCCAGTGCGTCAGCAGCCTGTTTTGGCGGTTCAGCGAGGCGACCAAGAATAGATCGCAGACTGGTACCGGCCATACTGCCCTGTATACCTGCATCGCCCAGCTTACCGGCGGCAACAGCGGCGGTTTCCAGATCCACACCCAGCCCGGATGCGACCGGCGCGACATATTTCATCGTGTCGCCCAGCATATTCAGGTTAGTGTTTGACCGGGTAAAGGTGGCAACGAGCGTATCACTGACGCGGTTCATTTCGTCAGAGTTCAGTTTGAACCCGGTCAGGATGTTTGACCCGATATCGGCTGTAGTGGCGAGGTCGATATCACCGGCAAGGGACATGGACAGGGTGCCTTTCATGGCGTTCTGTATCTGCTCCGGTTTAAATCCGGCCATAGCATAGAACGATTGCCCCTGCGCAACTTCGTTTGCCGTAAATGCCGTGGTCGCCCCCAGCTGCCGCGCCTGTTCGCGCAGTGCTTTATACTCTTCTGAGTTCTTATCAAGCCGGGTCAGTGCCTGCACCTTTGACATCCCGACCTCAAACTCATAGCCCGGCGCCATAAATTTCTTCCCGGCATATAACGCCGCACCGCCGGTCGCCATCGCTGCCGCGCCGGTACCGGCCATTTTATTCCGGACATCCATCGTTTTCTGATAGCTGCCTTTGGCCGCTGCCATCCGGCGCTCTTGTTCGGCGCTGCGGCGCAGCTGTTGCTCCTGCCGTTGTAGTTGCTGAGTGGTGCGGGCAATGTCGCTGTTCAGGCGGCGCTGTGCCTGTCCGAGTTGGGTTGTCGAGATGCCGTTAGCCTGTAAGGCGGTGCGCTGTTGCTGGGTGGATCGCTGTAGTTGTTCAAACCGGTTTTTCAGTTGACCAGCTTCACGCTGCGCGCGCTTGAGTGCTTCTGCCTGTTGCCGGGTCGGATTGCCGGATGCGTTCATTTCGCGGGCGAGGGCGGCGGCGCGTTGTGTTGCCGCCTGATAGGCCTGCTGTGTTTCGGTGAGTTGCTGTTTTGTTTTACGGAAGCCGTCAATTTGTCCGGCCTGACGGTTCAGGTCTTTCAGTGCATCGCGGGACTGGCGGACAGCGCCCGCCAGTCGTTTGTTGGATTCCTGCGCACTGCGGAACGGCCGGGTTAATTTATCGACGGCATTTAACACGACCTGTAAACGGAGGTTTCTGCTCATTCACTGTTACCGCTGCGTTTGTAAGCGTGATAACGCCATTCAATTAATTCTGTCAGACTCATTTCCGCCGTGTCGGCGGGTGTCCAGTGAAAAATGGTGGCAATATCTGCCACCAAATCATCGACTGTCAGTCTTGGGGGTAATTGTTCTGCATCGACTTCGGCAGCAAAAAATTGACCACCTCGATTGACATATTGAGCAGGTCACCCGGCGGCATCGCACCGATTTCATCTTTTGTCAGAGCAGGAACGGTGATACGCGGTAACACCTCGGTCATGGAGTTGACATCCATTTCCAGCAGTACCTGTAAACGTACTCCACGCAATGCGCCGGATTTAGGCTTGCGGATAGTGACACTGGTTATCTCGGTATCACCGCGTTTGATGGGTTCATCCAGTTCAACAATCACAGATGTTTTATTAATGTATTCAGTCATTTATATTTTCCCTGTTACAGCCCGATAGCGGCGCGTTGTTCTGCCAGACGGTCTTTTCCGTCCACTTTTTCAACCATATTGATGACATCAATCTCAATGAGATCAGCACCGTTCCAGACCAGCCGGTAATAGGTCGGTTTAAAGCTGAACTTCACCTGAGTGTTATCGCCCTGTTTGGCACTGCCCGGGTCGATTTCAGATAAGCGACCGCGCACGACCACTTCACAGGCTATTGTTTCCCCGGTATCGTCGCGCTGATAGGCCCCGGCAAATCGCAGCGGCACACCGTCAATTTCGGCAATACCCCACTGTTTATAGAGCTGCGCTTCCATACCACCGAGGGTCATTTCCATTCCCAGCGCATCATCTTCAAGCCCTAAATCAACGTGTGCGGCACCGTTCATGCCGCCCGCGCGGTAGGCTTCGAGTTTGCGGGTCAGTTTCGGCAGGGTGATTTCTTCGGCTTTTCCCTGCCAGTTATCGCCGTTGAAAAACAGGTTCATGTTTTTCAGTTTATGCGGTAAGGCCATGATTACCCCTTAATCTTCGATGCGAAATCCATCAGGTATCTGTCGGTGATACGCTGACGCAGTTTGATATTTTCAGCCGGTGGCACCGGTGTGTAGTCATAATCGATCGCCACTTGCCCGTCTTTCAGCTCTTCTTTGCTGTTGGCATCCGGATCAAACCAGCACTCACCGCCGAGCAGATAACCCTGAGTCGTCAGGCTGCGCATTTTGGCGTTGATACCGTCGATCATGTCTTTGACGAGTGTCGGGGTCATCGGCTTATCAACCGCCCACATGTGCGCCTCTGCCATGGTGTCGGCCAGTACCTGCGCGGTGCGGGTGTAGTTTTCAAAGGCAAACAGCGGATCATCGGAACAGGTGCGGGAACCCCAGAAACGGAAACCGTCTTCACGGATCAGGGTGGTGATGTCGTTTTCATTCAGCAGACCGGCATCGGTTGCCGGGTCCTGCAATTCCCACGATATATCTGCGGAAATACCGGTTACACCATTCACCCCGATGTTTGACAGAGTTTTATGCCAGCCGATTTCTTCGTCGATTTTTGCACGCAACCCCAGTGCCCGCGCTGTTGCGTAAGCAGTGGCCTCTGCACTTTTGACGGAATCCCACGACAGAAAATCAGGGTAAATCAGCATCAGTTCGCGCTGACTGAAGTTTTTGCGGTAGTCCAGCACGTCCGGAATGGTCTGGCAGCCGTAGGCGCTGGCATAGGCAAATGCCCGCAGTGTCTGTGCAATCGTGACCAGTTTTGATGTGACTGCCTGCGTGTCATGCCCGGGAACACCGATAATACGGGGCTTAACGCCGGTATGTGCTTTTGCGACGAGCAGCGCCTGCATGCCGGTTTTGCGTCCGTCGTCAGTCGTGCCGCCGATAATATTTGATGTGGTTTCAGCTTCGCTTTCACCCTGTTCAACGCGGACAACAACCGTTACCGGTTTTGTCTGGTCGCTGATTGCCTGGAGTGAGTGCGCCAGCGTTCCGGTATCCCCGGCCTTGCCGAGTGCGGAACGGATATCCGTCACCAGTACAGGTTTATTCAGCGGGAATTGTTTGGCGTCCGCATCGTCAGCGGTACAGACCATACCGACAATTGCCGTACTGACCGTGCGGATAGGGCGTGTACCGTCATTAATTTCAATGACCCGCACGCCGTGATGATAATCTTGTGCCATAGAAAGAAGCTCCTCTTTTTGGTGCTTTCTATGGTGTTATTGATATGGCGTGATGTCGTGCGGTTGGTGTTGTAAGAAGGAGTTGTACAACAAGGTAGGAGTCAATGATCTAATAAAAAACTATTGTTTAACACGGAACCTGGCCGTATGGGTTGAGTGAAAAACAGAAGTTCGTGATGTATACTTACATCAGGGTGTCTTGAGTGATTGGGAACTCGCAAATTGTTGCGAGTTCGGCGGCGTATACATGATGTAATAGTGTTTGTTACTTAAGAGGCCATACCTTTCTGGTTTTTAAGAAGCTATCCTCAACAGTGTAAGTATAAAAGTATTCCTTTAGGCCATAAAAGCCTTCTACACCATGTTCATGGCAAGCAATCTGGGAAAGTTCAGATAAAACCGTTGCAAGCCAGCGAACGATAACTAGGGAATAGTATCTCCCCCACTTTTGTACAATGACATTTTGGCCAGTACGTATTGAGGCCGACTCGATATCTTGCATACTATTCCCGCTCTCGTCCGTATGTAATACCATTGTAAACGATGACATCAGGTCATTGGCTAATTTAGCTTTTCTTTCAACACGTATTTGAGCAGCCTTACCGTAATAATGTTTTTTTAGTATGCACTCAGCTACTTCTCCCCACCATTTATTAATTGGTTCATCTTTGGTTAAGTTGGGATTGCCTAATGAAGCAAAATTAGCGTACCTACCTCGCTGAGCATCAGCGAATGAATCTAAACAGTCAAGTATCCTGCGGGATGGTTCGTAGCTAGGTCTTTGATAGTTAAGTGATAACTCCATTTCTTTTGAAATATTTTCAACTGCATTGGTCAGGTCGATTAATTTGTGACCAAACTTCTTTACAACTTTCTCATCAGGCATTCTTCCTTGATTATTAATAGTATAATGCGCAACTAATATTAACTTTGAAAGCCTTTCTAACCCAACTGAAAGTCCAAAGAATGCAGTGTAATATTCCCCAAACTTATCAGCATAATTAGCCCTACCTATAGCTGTTACGCCTGACCCTATGAGATGACTGACTAATGATGCTTCTCGGCCTAGCGCCTGCCATTCAGGTATTTCCCATATGTATCTACTCACTTTTTTATTGTCCTTTTATTATCAATTGAGAGTTTTTAAAGTTCATGTGCAATGAACTAGTATTTTAAGCTGTTACAATTTATGTATTTTTAACAGTTCCTCAATAATTAATGCAGTGTAGACCTGATACGGTCTTATTTTGGTACGGAGCAGCCTATCTTGTTAAATTAGACTATGTATCATAACTGTATCAGATACAATCTGAGCCAATACCTACAGTAAGTAAAAAGGAGCAATCGCCCCTTTTTCTTACTGCGGTTTCTGCGGCCAGTCAATATTCGGCGCAAGGGTGGTATCCACGGCTTCCAGCAGATCCAGATAATCCAGCCAGGCGTTTAACAGCGCCTTTTCATCTTCTTTGATGCGCCCGAGTGCCAGCTTTGTTTGCAACATCTGGGTTTCGGCGTTGACTTCGGCGATCAGGTATTGCTTTTGGGATTTGGCCAGTTCGATAAGCTGGGCTTTTGTCGGTGGAGGATTGGCTATCTTATCCGCTTCATCCTTGCTGACAGCCGTCCACCCTTCCTGTATTTCTGATTCCCATGAATCCTGATTCATTATCATGATATCAATGCACCAAATTTTACCGGATGCATCCTTAAAAAATTTCTGGGTAATTATCTGTGTATTCATTAACGTAACTCCGACCAATAACCAATAAAATTGCCACTGTTACCCAGAAATGAATCTGCGGAATAATTGTGTCCGGGGGGCACAATAAAGAAACAGGACAATTCTATTTCCTGGCCATTTGCGCCAGCCCAGCTACCGCCAACGGCTATACCCTGAACTGTCCCGCCCACACCTAATGCATGGGGTGTTTCTCTTTTCTTGGTTCTCACGAACACACAGATCGGTCTGCCGGTATTATTGTTATAAACAACACCGCCCTGACGTTCTTTTGTCACATCTTGCCATTGCTGATAAAACCCAAGTAATTCATTTGTATGCGCAACATCACCGGAATGATCTGACCGGAAGTTACTGTATCCCGTTATGCCGTCCCGGTTTCTTGCTATACCTTGCCGCCAGTCCGCATTTTCTTCGTTCGTAAATAACCAGATTGAGTTAAGTTGTGTGTCGTATGGCTGGTATGAAAGTGTTTTAAAAATAGTATTTGTTACATCACGTTTGGTACTTAGATCCGATTTATAAGCATAATCCCCTTTAGGCTGTAATTTCCCGACCTCAGTTGTCAGCAAATGTTGTGACACTACCTTGCCGGTATCATTTCCCAGCTGCTGGGTGATATCTGCTTTATCTATTTTTTTAAGCAATTCCAGCTTTAAATACGGGTGCAGAACATAATCACCAATCGGCTGATAAGTCTTTGCGGCTCTGGCCTCTGACTCCTGAATCGCCGCTGCAACACTTTTGGTCACATACTCCCGCGTTGCCAGCACCACGGACGGATCCACTTTCAGGGTGATAGCCTGGGTGCTGCTGACTATCAGCACCATCTGAATAACCTGTGTCCGGCCTGACCCTTCCTGTAAATTCGGCTTGTAGGTCTCCGGGGCGTTGCCGACCGCGATCAGACCGCCCTTATCATCAAACAGACCGATTTCACGGATAAACCAGCCGCCCTCATTTTCAGGGATCACCTGTTCGGCAATGATGAAATTCGGGTTTTTCTCGTCAATGGATACCTGATTGACTGCCGCCCGGCGGGTTTCGCGGACTAATTTTGTCTGCGCGGGATCAGGTACCGGCAGCGTGCCGCCGCCGTCACCCACCGCCATTGCGGAAATATTCATCTGCGTACCCAGCGCGACAGCGTTCGCCAGCTGTGCCGCGCCGTAGTTCGTCAGGATAGCGAAATACTTTGCTGTCATGGGTTTACTCTCACTTTATCAATGGTTATCAGGGCTGCGCCAAAATAGTCCGCGCTTTCCACCCGGACGGTTTCCGGGATGTAGGGATATACCGTCAGCGTGTCGCCGGTGTTGGTAGCTGCGCCACAGTAAAAATTACCTGATGTGCTCAGGTTAATAGACAACCCCAGCAGGTGACGACTGACGGACTTTGCGTCAAAAATCAGGCGTTCAAGCTCGTAATAGGTTTCTTCGGTGATGCCGGTTTCCGACACGCCGACCGTCAGGCGGAATGTCCCGTTCCGGTCGCCGGTTTTCCACCACTCAGTAACGCTGATCAGATAGCCGAGTGGCTCCACGACACGCCGCAGCGCCCCGATGGTGCCCTTATGCTTGTGAACGAACATTGACGCTTTGATAACGTCCCGCTTTGTCCGCTCCGGCCAGTCTGCATCCCAGCGGTCAACCGACCACGCCCACGCCAGATACGGCAGCAGATGCAGCGGACAGGTATCAGGATTGACCAGGGTTTTTAGCGGTACCGGCACGCGCTGTATTTCTGCACAGGCTTCAGCGGCAGCAAGCTCCAGCGGACTGGATCCGGTCGGCAGCAGGCGGCTACTCATCAGAACCCCCGACCGTCACCACAACATCAGTGCAAAATGACGCCTGGGTATTGCTGATCACGATATCTTTTGCCGGGCTTTTCAGTTCGACGCGCTGAACCCCTTCAACATGCAGGGCGGCATAAATGGCCGATAGCCGGATATCACGCCCGATACGGTGCTGCTCTTTCACATACCGCGCTATCCGTTCCCGGGCTGCCGCTTCAATCGGTTCAGATTCCGGTGTCGGGAACAGATAAAGCACCGCATCAATGGTGTAATTGATAATTTCCACGGATTTCACAGTCACGCGGTCAGCCACCGGGCGCACATTCTCATCATTCAGCGCCTTATCAACGATGGTCAGCAGTTCTGCCGGTGCCGTACCGTCACCCTCGCGTGACAGCACACTGACGGTCACACAGGCAGGCTCCGGACTGATGGCCGAAGCATCCGCTACCAGCCCGGAAGCGCTGCGTGCATGAAAAACATAAGCGCCGACCGGCCCGGCAACACTCATCCCTTCAAACGCCTGCGGGATGCGCATCCGGAAATCAGAATCCGATTCATAAACGGCCGGCAGTGGCGGGATAGCCGTATCGTCAGCCGCCTGAATGACCAGCCGGGGAACATTGTTATTCGCGCCCAGCTGATCCAAATCTGCCCCGTAGGCATAAGCCACCATACAGGCGCGTGCGGCTTCATTGACCCGCTGGCGCAACAGCATTTCCCGGTAAGCATTTTCCTGTAACAGTTTGGTCAGCGGCTCGGATTCCAGTTGCAGCACACGGGCGACCGGCTCCCGCTGTTCTTCCGGCAGTGCGGCCAGCAGTGCGGCTTTACGCTCAGTGAAAATCTGTTCGAAATCTAACGTTTCGATCACGTCTGGTGGCGGTAACTGGCTGATGTCGATGGTTGGCATGATTACCTCAGTGGCACGGAAAAGGAAAACGGCTGGCCGGTTCCGGCGTATACCCCGGACAGGTCGATCACAATGCTGCCCGGCTGCGGGGACGAAATTGTCAGTTGCTGAATCTGAATCCGCGGCTCCCAGCGGAGCAGGGCGGAATAGCAGGCAGACATCAGTTGCAGCCGCAGCGCTTTGTTGTCAGGCTGATCGGTCAGGCGGAACATCAGGGAGCCGTAAGTACGCCGGGCAATACGGGAACCGACCGGCGTTGTCAGAATGTCGCGCACCGACTGGCGGAGATGCTCAATATCGGTGATACCGCTGCCGGTCAGGGCATTAAAGCCGTAATATTTCATTGCGGACCATCCGTCCGGCTTCCGCCGCGTTCTACACCGCCGTGGTTATGTCCATCAATCACCACGCCGTTTGAGGAGAATGTCCCGCCGGTGTGTTTAAAGCTGCCGGACATCTCGCCGCCTTTCATTACATTCAGCGTGGCACAGGTCAGATTGTCAGAGCAGATAACAGTCGGGGTGATAAAACGGATATTTTCACTGGCATTCACAATCACGACCGGCGAGGTCGCTGTGATACTTTCTCCGGCCTCAATCAATGCGGTTTTGATGCCGGTCGCCATCAGTGCGCCGGTCGCCGGTTCGTACTCGATCACTGCGCCGTCAGGATAAGTAATGTGGTTTGCCGTCAGTGAGGCGGTCGGCTCGTCATATTCATCAGAAAAAAGTCCCGCCAGCACAACCGCCGTGGTCAGTTCACCGCCGACAGACAGGATCACCACCTGTTCACCGACAGACGGCATCCAGCTGCTGCGGGCAGTTCCGGCACGCAGTGTCACAACCGGTAACCAGTCGGTTTCCAGATCGCCGGTTTGCACACGACAGCCGCGACCGACTTTAACAGCGGTGACAACGCCGGTTCGGATAATATTTCTGATAAGGCGGAGGAGTTCCGCGATTTTGGTGTTTGCGCTCATGGGGACAGCCTGCCACCGAACCGGGGATTAATGCACCGGCTCAGTGTTGTATGTCAGGCTGATACAACATCAGGATGCGAGGAAGTCGATAATGGCCGCTTCAATCCGCTGGGCATCATCCGGCGAGAAGCCCAGCAGTTCACGCTGCGGATACTGAATATCAAGGTTGCGTAACCGTTCTTTCTGACCGAACTGGTGTACTGCGGCAATGTTAGCGGCGGCAGGGGCAAAGAAGATCGCCGCCTCGTTTTCATTGGAGAACACGCGCATATAACGGACAGTTGCCAGGCGTTTAAACATGCGGGTCTGTTTACTTTTGCCTTTGACCTTTATCCGGTCTTTTTTAATGGCTGTGAACCGCTGAATATCACCCTTGCGAAATGAGCGCTGTGCATTTTTATCAATATCGGTACCGGTGATTAACCGCTTGTTCTGCTGCCAGTTCTTCAGCCGTCGCTCACGCCCGCGCCAGATGAAACGCATTTCCCTCTGCACGGTAATAAACTGCGCCTTACGCCGGGTATAGGCGCTGCCGTCCGGGTTTTTCTGCTCCCGGATGCGGGCTATCTGGCTTTTGCGCAGATCACGAACAATCGCCCGTGACAGCTTTTTCCGTTCTGCCGGACTGACCCGGGCCAGCAGCCCGGCGAGTTCATGATTCAGGGCATCAAGGCTGTTATCTGACATTCAGGTATTCCCAGCTGTCCATCGGGTTTTCCGGCTCCGGCACCGCTTCAACACGGTACGCACCGTCCTGTACAGAAACAATAATCCGCTCTGTCAGTTTCAGGTCAATGCTGATGTTGGCGGTCTGACTGTTGAGAATATCGGCCTCAAAGCGTATGCCGTTGGCGCGTTTGTCCGGGTTGGCGAGAATATCCGGCTGATGCTGCTTCACCCATTCAACCACCACGGCAAACACAATATTCTGATCACCGGGAAAGGCTTCAAGGATAATATTCAGGCTGTAAATGTATTCGTAGGAGAGGGAGGGTTCATTGGTGGCAAAAATGCCGCCGTCATCCACGAACAGATACAGTTTTTCCGGGTTCGCTTTCAGGTACGGAATCTTCCGGCACAGGGTATCTTTAATGCTGTTGAGTTTGTTCATGCTGTCTTGCCTTTTCGGCGGCGCGGATGCCGTCCAGCTGCGTGTTTGCCTCATCCAGATCCGTGATCAGCAAATCAATCCACAGCGGCAGCTCGCAGTAGGTCAGAGTCCGGGCGGCAGGGACGGAGGCACCGGTTTTGTCAGTGAGTCCGGCAGCGGGGTGCATTGTGCGGGCACGTAGACGGTACGTGTCGCGGAGCAGGCCGTCAGAAACAGCGCGAGGCACAGGCAGATCACAGGTCGGATTGTTTTTAAGAATGGTGCGGTATTCAATCTGGCGCTCCTCCGAGGCGGCACGCTGCGAAATATTACTCTGCGTAGCGGCCTGCGCTATCCGGTTAAACCGGTTAAATTCAAATGACTGCGCGGCGATAATACCGGCTTGCCGGTCAAGGTCTTTTTTCAGCGCTGTGATTTCACCGGCCAGCTGCCCGGCCTTATCATAGTAATGTTTCAGGCCGAGTGATAATAAGCCCGCAATCAGCAGGCTGAACAGCAGCGAGATAATGCGGGCTTTAGTTGTCATAACAGAGACCATGCCTGTTCAAATACAGCATCGGCGTATGGTTGTGAGGCATTTTCGACCTGAATAATAGCCTTTGCCAGTCTGAACGCGGTTTGTTTATCGTAAACATCCAGGCAGTCACGGCGACCCAGACCGGTTTCCTTACAGACCCGGGTAATATACCCTTCGGTATTATTACGGTCTTTCGGTGGTGCCCAGCGCTCAATAATTTCTTCCACGGTGTCAATATTTCCGCAGCCTACACCCGGCTTACCCGGATATTTTGAGTATGACCGCAGCAGTTTAAACAATGCCCGGATACCGTATTCAGGTTTGGTAAAGCGGCAGTGCCGTGACTCAATCGCCGGATCAAACGGTAATTCACCAAGCCATTTATTTTTCGGACTGTAATCAATATTGCCCGGATTATTATTTCGGATACCTCGTGACATTAATCAGTCTCCCAGTCGTTTATTAATCATGCGGTGTGCAATTTCGCGTATCTTCTCAACACCTAAAAACCCGACCGCGCCGCCAATCATGCCGGAGGCACCGTTCGGAATACCGATAAACTCCGCGCCGCTGATAATCGCCCATGACAGCGCACCGCACAGCAGGCATTCAGCCCACTTGTTTTTACGGGTGTCGCCGTCATAAATCAGGCACGCATAGCGGATAAAAATGGCTATCGCTACGCCGGACAGCTGCGGCCAGGCGTTTTTTAGTGTGTCGAGAATGTCAGCCCAGTGTTCTTTCATCGTTTTCATACCCATCCCCCTTTGTGGAGGTGTTATTAATCCCAAAGCTGGATCATTGTTTTTTGCGGCTGTTCCGCCACATCCGGCAGTTCAACCGGTGTTCCGTGCGGTAACACCGCACCGTGACCGGCAATCCCTGGGTTCAGTTCCAGTGTCCGCTCAACGATACCGGACGTCTGTCCGAGCCCCCGGAAGCACAGGGCATCAAGGGTTTCCCCCTGTAACGCAAAGACTTTCATATCAGCTCACAAATATTGTGCGATTCGCCTTTGATGCGCTGGATAGCCCACTGCATATCACGCCAAAGATCATCAACAGTTTCACTCAGGGCGGAGGCTTTCTTTTCTCCGCTGTCGGTGGTGTCGGTGTCGCGGTAACGCTCTGTCAGTGTCGCTTTTGCCCCGCTGTAGACCGCCCGGCGGTAAAGCAGAACCAGCTCACTTTCATTGCTGATGTGGTCTGCCGGGATCGCTGACATTGATATAAATCCTGCGGCAGTCTGCGACTGTTTCCAGTCCGACAACTCGCGGTTAATCTCGATCATGGCGTTGACCAGTGCGTGCCGCAGCCGTTCTGTGGTGACTTTGCCGTCCGTCAGCATGGACTGCTGATAATGACGCAGACTGATATCCGGGAAAAAATCCCCGCTGCTGAGTGTTTCGTCCGCTATGTCTGTTGTTTTGTCGGATGTGAAGTCCATCGGTTACCCCGTAAAAGGTGGGCGGTGGACAGCGGATTAGCCGGTCGGCTGGTCCGCTGTGCCGCCCCGGCGCTGTGGCTCGTTCTGTTGTGCCGCGTCGCGTTCTTCCTGCTGCTTGGCGATCAGCTTTTCCAACTGACGCAAATCCTGCTTAACGCCGACACGGTCATATAATTCAAGTGCCCGCAGCCACGAACAGGTAGCAGGCTGTAAATACCCGTCATCACGCTGTGCATAGCCCAGCCATTTCAGGAGATTTGCCCGGACCTGATCCGGCATGTCTTCTTCGCCGGTCAGGCTCAGGGTGCGTGTCAGCACATCCAGCGGTACCGGGGTTTTGGCGGCGTACATCTTTTCCGCCATATCCGCGATTTCTTCCGCAATGGCACACCCGGTTGTCCGGGTGTGGTTTTCCGGCATTTTCAGGCCGTGGCGCAGGGCGTAGTCCGCAATATCCAGTGCGCCGTTAAAGTCTCCGGTATCAATCCGCCAGAGCATCACGCGCATCAGTACATCGTCCTGCTGTCCTCTGCCGGAAGCCAGAATACCGCCGACCCACGGTGCATAGTTCGGCAGCATTTCCCGCTTCACAGCAGCTTTGCGCTCAAATGACTGGATGCGCTTCAGCCTGCGGCGGTCAGCGTTCATCATCAGTGTCATCTGTGTGTAAGCCGTGCCGGTCTGTGTCTGCGGGTTACGCTGCTGTGCATCCTGCTGCGCACTGACCCGCATCACATGACGGCGGAAAATACTGCCGCCCATTATTCGCCGTCCTTTTTGCCGGTATCACCGGTGTCCGGTGCTTCTGGTTTTTGGGTGCCGTTCTGCATCTGAATATTTTCGATCAGTGCGGTACCGCGATAATCCTCAACAACATACGCTTCATTGACGGATTCGTAGTTCTCAATCCGGTCTCGTTTCGGGTTGTCGATGATATGGCGGCGGCGGGTTTCGCTCTGCCAGTAAATAGACAGGTTGTCCAGACGGGTGATAAACAGGGCGTTTTCCGGGAAGTACGGCGCACGCACGGCCTGTAACCCGCCGATGCGTTTCTGGCTGATAATCATATCCGCTGCCAGTTTTTCGCTGTTTTCCTGCTCTTTATTGACCAGCGGGAAATATTTGTCGGATAACAGTTTGCGCCCGCAGATAACCACCAGTTCAGTATCGTCGCGGTATTCCTCATCGATAATTTCATCAACGGCACTCATTACCAGTGCATCAAGGTTATTGAAATCACCGTCTTTACCCACGCGGATCACCGCCGAAATTACCTGACCGTCTTCACCTTTCACATCACTGACCACATGCAGTGGTGCATCGGTGCGGACTTTTTGCAGCCAGCCGATATTGACATCTTCCAGCATTTTGTTTGCGGCGCGGTCGGACGTTTTGGCGCGGTGTGTACCGTTAAAGCCAATCATAATGCGGTCAAGTGCCTGACGGCGGATGATGGCATTACGGATGCGCAGCTGAAAATCTTTGAACTTCGCCCACAGATCCAGTTTCTGGTAGGTCAGCGCGGTGTCATAGTTGGTCTGCTGACATTCGTACTTAATATCTGTCATTTCAGACGGGTCAGTCGCTTCGCGATCTTCTTTTGTGGTGTCCGTGGTACCGGCAATGCTTGAGCCGACGCCCAGCCCGATAACCTGACCGGTTTTATCCGGAACAGGGACAATATTCACAAAGCCGAGGAACGCCGCAGACTGCTGAACGTTATCTTCCAGCGTCTGTGCGACTGACGGGGTGATTTCAAACTTGCTGGTCAGTTCCTCAACCGGCACTTCATACAGTGCAGACAGTCGCATCAGGTAGTCGTTAAATTTAAAGCGGGTCTCTTTTTTCATGTTCTCTTTCTCAAATTTGGTGAGGCCGGGATCAGCAGTCCGTCAGCAGTTCTTCCGGCTGTGTGCCGTTGTTGCCGAGTGACACCGGGCGCTTATGGCCGCTGTTGTCCTGCTGGCTCAGTTGCGCTTTCAGTTCACTGAGTTCTTTTTTCAGTGCGGTCAGTTCCGCCGGTTCTTCCGGTGCATCCACCGTAAGTGGGGTTGTTTTCAGTGCGGCAACATCTGTCTGAATGGCTTCGACGGCTTTTGCGATCAGTTCGACGCTCTGATGCACATCATGAAAACGGGCATCGTCCTTCTTGCCTTTGCCGTTCAGCACTTCGGCGATACGGGTGAACAGAGACGGCACTTTCAGTTCATCCGGCTTATCTTCGGTGAATTCGATAACGGTCTCTTCCGCCAGTGTGATCACGTTGTCTTTCGACTGTTTGCGATCTGCGAACGGGCTTTCCCCGGCGCCCTGACTGAATTGCAGCATCTGCGTGCCGAGGCTGGCCGGGTTATCAGTCACCGCCAGTCCGACAAGATAGGCGGCTCCGGTGTCTGCAAATTTCGGGGCGATTTCAGCCGAGGTATACACCTTCTGACGCTTTTTATTCATTTCGATCAGGTCGGCGGTCGGTTTCAGCGTGGCATACAGGGCTAATTTGCCTTTCAGTGCACCGTCTTTGATTTCTTCGGTATACACCGATTCGACATCACCCAGCCGCGGCATGTAGGACATGTTGAGGTGATCAATATTAATACGCGCCCCGTAGACGTTCGGGTCGTAGTTCTTTTCGATATCGGTCAGCCAGCTGCGCTGTACGGTGCGGCCGTCAGTGGTGGCACCCTCTGTGCAGATACGCACCGGCTTTGATTTTACGGTCATGTGAATGACTCCATCAGTCAGGACGGGATTGTCAGTAATGATGGGGCTATGGTTCCGGTGAATTGCTGCGGAAACAATGAAAGGCTGTTGTACGCCGGAGGTATACAACAGAACAGCAGGGCGCGGGGGAAGTACGGCCAGTAATCTGGCGGCATGGAAACGATAACCGTATTTGACTCACGCAAAAAGGCCATGCACCTGTATTTCAGCGGCTACCGTATTGCACGGATCGCGGAAATGCTGGGTGAGAAAGCCTCAACGATTCACAGCTGGAAGCGCCGCGACCAGTGGGACGACATCACGCCCTATGACCGGGTGGAGTTCACTATTGAAGCGCGGCTGTGCCGGCTTATCGCCAAAGAAAGCAAAGAGGGAAAGGATTACAAAGAGATTGACCTGTTAGGCCGTCAGCTGGAGCGTGCCGCCAAAATCCGGCGCTATCAGAACGGCGGCAATGAGACTGACCTCAACCCGAAACTGGCGAACCGTAACGCCGGTGAACGTAAGGCCCCGGAAAAAAATGTGTTCAGCGACGAACAGATCGAAAAGCTGGAACAGATTTTCATGGGGAACATGTTTGAGTATCAGAAAAACTGGTACCGCGCCGGGGCGCAGAACCGCATCCGGGATATCCTCAAATCCCGCCAGATAGGGGCGACATATTATTTTGCCCGCGAAGCCTTTATGGACGCGCTGCTGACTGGCCGCAATCAGATATTTCTTTCCGCCAGTAAGGCACAGGCACATGTATTCAAGCAGTACATCATTGAGATTGCCCGCGAAGTCGATGTTGACCTGAAAGGCGATCCGATTGTCCTGCCGAACGGTGCCACGCTGTATTTCCTCGGTACCAATGCCCGGACCGCACAAAGTTATCACGGTAATCTTTACCTGGATGAATATTTCTGGATCCCGAAATTTCAGGAGCTGCGCAAAGTCGCCTCCGGCATGGCGATGCACAAAAAATGGCGGCAGACCTATTTTTCCACGCCGTCGAGCCTGACCCACAGTGCGTACCCGTTCTGGTCAGGAAAACTGTTTAACCGGGGCCGTGCCAAAGCGGATCACGTGGATATTGATATCAGCCATGCGGCATTGCGTGACGGCCGTCTGTGTGAAGATGGCCAGTGGCGGCAGATTGTCACCGTTGAAGATGCGGTGCGCGGCGGCTGTGACCTGTTTGATATCGCACAGCTGCGCCTTGAATACAGCCCGGATGAATATCAGAACCTGCTGATGTGTGACTTTGTGGACGATATCGCGTCCATTTTTTCGCTGGAACTGATGCAGAGTTGCCTGGTTGATTCATGGGATGTGTGGGAGGACTTTCAGCCGGAACTGTACCGGCCATACGGTCACCGGCCGGTCTGGGTCGGCTATGACCCGGCAAAAGGAACTGAGGGCGGCGACAGTGCCGGGTGTGTGGTGATTGCACCGCCGGTGATGTTCGGCGGCGCGTTCCGCATCCTTGAGCGCCACCAGTGGCGCGGGATGGATTTCCGCGCTCAGGCGGAAGCTATCAAACAACTGACCGAACGTTACAACGTGGAATACATCGGTATCGACAGTACCGGGATCGGCCACGGTGTTTACAAATCGGTGCAGGAGTTTTTCCCGCAGGTGCGGGAGTTCGTCTATAACCCGGCGGTAAAAAATGCCCTGGTGCTGAAAGCATGGGATGTCATCAACAGCGGACGCCTTGAGTTCGACGCCGGAGACCGGGACGTCATTCAGTCGTTCATGTCTATCCGCCGCTCAACCACCGCCAGCGGCAACCGCCCGACCTATGAAGCCAGCCGCAGCGAGGACGCCAGTCATGCGGATCTCGCCTGGGCGGCAATGCATGCCCTGTACAACGAACCTATCACGGGTGAAAACACTCAACATCATAATATCGTGGAGCTTTACTGATGAGCCGCAGAAACAAAAACAAACAGCATAAACAACAGAATACCGGTGGCGTGGAGGCGTTCACGTTCGGCGAGCCGGTGTCGGTGCTCGACAGCCGCGAGATTTATGATTACCTGGAGTGTGTCCGGATGGAGCACTGGTATGAACCGCCGCTGAGTTTTAACGGGCTGTCCAAAGCGTTCCGGGCCGCACCGCATCACAGCAGCGCAATCTATGTAAAACGTAACATACTGACCAGCACCTTTATCCCGCACCCGCTGTTAGACCGGAAAACCTTTGACAGTTTCGCGCTGGACTTCCTGATGTTCGGCAACGCTTACGTTGAAGCGCGTTACAACCGCCTCGGCGGCATCCTGCGGTTTAATCACGCCCCGGCGAAATACACCCGGCGCGGGATTGACGGGGATCAGTACTGGTTCACCAAATACGGCTATGAGAGTGAGCCGTACCCGTTTGAACCCGGCGCGGTGTTTCATCTGATTGAACCGGATGTGAATCAGGAACTGTACGGTCTGCCGGAATATCTGGCCGCACTGCCGTCAACCCTGCTGAACGAATCCGCCACGCTGTTCCGCCGCCGGTATTATCTCAACGGCAGTCACGCGGGGTACATTATGTACATAAGTGACTCGTCACAATCACCCGGTGATATCGACAACATCCGTAAAGCGGTCCGCAGCAGTAAAGGACCCGGCAACTTTCGCAACCTGTTTCTGTATGCACCGAACGGGAAGAAAGACGGGATTCAGATCATGCCGCTCAGTGAAGTTGCCGCCAAGGATGAATTCCTGAATATCAAGAACGTCAGCCGCGATGACATGCTGGCTGCTCACCGCGTACCGCCGCAGCTGATGGGCATACTGCCGCAGAACACCGGCGGCTTCGGGGATGTGGAAAAGGCGGCAAAGGTATTTGTCCGTAATGAACTGATGCCGCTACAGGCCAAGATGAAACAGCTGAATGACTGGTGCGGCGAAGAGGTGATCCGGTTTGAGGATTACCGGCTACCGGATGATTAATCACAATACGAAAACAGGAACCGCCGGCAGGCGGTTTTTTTACGTCCGCACATGATGAAGATCGGCGTTACCAATAATAATAGCGCCCCACGATATTATACTAAACCCGCTGCCGGAATACGAATCTGCCGGATTTAGCCCCGCTAAAACCATCCGTAATACCGCCTGTATCGCACCGTGTGACGACCTGAAAATAGATAACCCGTACCACCTCTTTTTGCTTTTAACGCCGCTACGCCGGGGAAATTTGCGACAACCGGGAAGCGAACAAACATGCCGCCGCGCAATCGTAGCCCCGCCACGCCTGCCCACTAAATAGGGTGGTTTTCATGCACCTGCAAGGGAGTCACTGAACCTCGCCGGATATGGGGCTGCGCGGCTATGGCGATCTTTTTCCGGTCACGCGGTTTTTGGTGGTTTCTGCAAGAATTTTTCAATATTGATATATTGTTATTAAGAGCCATCAGTTGATGTTACTAATAGCTCTTTAACTGGGGGGTAAAGATTAATAGTTAAACTAACTATTTGAAGCTAATATCTCTTTTACATGGGATGCTAGTTTTTCACAATATTCTACATTATTTCTTGTCCAGATACTTAAAAAAGCACCTCTA
>OKVX01000268.1_pt1 | contig 28973 bp, 20 predicted proteins | sample 1606941 | NCBI WGS metagenome assembly OKVX01 (sample SAMN03281016, study PRJEB24777) | human gut metagenome | isolation source: fecal sample PR161 from 1 month old female Malay infant, caesarean... | reverse complement strand
ATCCCAGTTGTATTCATCCGATGCAGCACGCAGTTGGGAGAAGCCTTGAGCATAAGAAACGATCTTGCCCAGATACAGAGCGCGACGAACTTTCTCGACAAACTCAGTCTTGTCACCAGCCGGTTGAGCTTTTGGCCCCGACAGGACTTTAGACGCTGCAACACGCTGCTCTTTCAGTGAAGAGATGTAACGCGCAAAGACAGATTCGGTGATCAGGGACAACGGTTCACCCAGGTCGAGTGAGCTCTGGCTGGTCCATTTACCGGTACCTTTGTTGGCCGCTTCATCAAGAATCACATCAACAAGGTATTTACCTTCTTCATCTTTTTTAGTGAAGATGTCTTTGGTGATATCAATCAGGTAGCTGCTGAGCTCGCCTTCGTTCCACTCGGTAAAGGTTGTTGCCAGTTCTTCATTAGAAAGCGCCAGGCCACCTTTCAGTAAAGAGTATGCTTCCGCGATAAGCTGCATATCGCCATACTCGATGCCGTTATGCACCATCTTGACATAGTGACCAGCACCGTCAGCACCAATATAGGCGACACATGGTTCACCGTCATCGGCGCGCGCAGCGATCTGCTCAAGAATTGGCGCAACCAGCTCATAAGCTTCTTTCTGCCCACCAGGCATGATAGACGGGCCTTTCAGTGCGCCCTCTTCCCCACCAGAAACACCGGTACCAATGAAGTTAAAACCTTCAGCAGACAGTTCGCGGTTGCGACGAATTGTGTCCTGGAAGAAGGTGTTACCCCCGTCAATGATGATGTCACCTTTGTCCAGATATGGCTTAAGAGAATCGATCGCACTATCAGTGCCAGCGCCTGCTTTCACCATCAACAGGATGCGGCGTGGAGTTTCGAGAGATTCAACAAACTCTTTAACGGTATAATGTGGGACCAGTTTCTTGCCCGGATTCTCGGCAATCACTTCTTCGGTCTTTTCACGGGAGCGGTTGAAAACAGAGACGGTATAACCACGGCTTTCGATGTTGAGAGCAAGGTTGCGCCCCATCACTGCCATACCGACAACCCCGATCTGTTGCTTGGACATTACATACTCCTGTCTGGTGTGATCACTGCGACGCGTTCGCAGTTTAAAAATAACATTATGTTAGCTTAGATCTTGGAAGACACATAGCATAAACTATATCATTCTCTTGTAAGAGAGGTACTTTTCGACAAGCAATTTTGCAAATACAATTTATGAAAAGAGCTTATACACAAAATCATGCTTTATACTTTTTAATTTTATCAATACAAGACATAAGTTTACTTACGTTTTCATAAAAAACATCATCACTGCTTAAAAAGGGTTGTTTAGCCTTACAAGATTCAAGCATTTTAACGGCAGACTCAATATATTTTACATCTAACTTGTTGCGAGTAGCCTCCCCGAAGGATAATAAAATTTGATCTGGAATCGTAGATATCATCTTCTTTGCAATCTTATTATATTTCGGCCACCATATTTTACCTTTATACTTTCTCTTATTATAAAAATCGGTAAGAGCGGACTCAAGAGTTAAGTCCTTGATATGATAATTCTCACCATAAAGGCCCAGACCTTTGCTGCGAAGTGACTCGCGCAAACTACTACTACCTAAGACAATTGGAGAATAATTCTCTTTTATTGTTTGAGTCCAATCTAACCATTTGAAGGTATTGATCTGAGGAGATGTGATTAAAGGAATCCATGGAACACGCATCGCGTCAGCAATAATAGCAGCATGCATTGCATCTGCTAAAACCATTTTTGCTCCCCGTATTTTATTTATAACAAGCTTAGCATCCCATTGTGGATTTACAAATTCAACACCAGCCTGTTCGCACACATGCTGCCAGTTTCCAGTTAAAAGTGCATGATGATGTGGTATGAATATTACACCACTTCTTTCGCTTTCGGATAATGGCTTAAACTCCTCAAGTGTATTCAATAAGGCAGCTCCATCGGTTATATATTTATCTTGAGGCAATCCGAGTACTTTAGCACTCAAAGGTCCTCTAACAGATAAAATATCCCATGAGTCATCACCAAAATTAGCAGGTGGATTCCCGTAACCAACTCCACTAGAAAAAACAATCCACTTATTAGTCTTAGGCATTGCTGTATTTATAATAGTTCCGATTCCTGACATTCTAACAGAATCATCTTGATCGAAAAAGTCTGGAAGGAGAGTATCCCAAAGCCACGAATTCAAATCATCACCGAAATTACCAACAACATCTTTATAATAATACAGTTTCATTATAGCTCCAAAAAAAAGAAAAATATTCGCCGTGCTAAAAATGGCCCTAAAGCACAAAGTTATTTCCTTTCGCGCAAGGTATGGAATTTTGAGGTCAATACAGATAAAACAATCTTCTTCTCAACATTACTTACTACAAAAACCAAAGCAAACATCAAATAAATAAAAGAGTAAAAAAAACACGTGAGTAATATCGAAAATATTCCTTCAGGGGAGATCACTCCATTAATGTAGTACGAAACAGCATAAGTTGCAACTGCTGAAAAAACACATGGTAAAACAATCTTAAAAACAAAACCAATAAAGTCGAAGCTTGTATACCTGGCAAGAAAATACGACCTTAGAAATAAATTTATAACTGCCGTTATTATCAAAGGAATATATGCACTAAAAGGAGGGAAACCTAACTTAAAAAGTAAATATGAAAATGGCAGACTAATAAAAACAAAGAAACTGACAGTCAATTGATAAACCTTTATTTTTCCAACCGCCTGCACACCTGCAATTATGCTAGAAGAAAAACTATCAATTAACGCAACAACAATAACTAATCGAACAAATCCTATTGTGTAAGGTGGAATGCTAACCAACCACAAAGACAATAACTCCTTCGTACATATAAGCACCGGGCCTGATACTAAAAAAAGAAATGAGAATGTATATTTTGAACAGTACGTTACCAAAGTAAGATATCTTTGTTCATTATTCTCCGCATAAGACTTAAATATCTGTGGTCGGATTGCTGATACTAGCGACTGAGATAAAGAGTTAATAGCATTAAGTATAGTTGATGATAAAGCATAAGCAGCATTAACAGTGGTTGCAAAAAAAACATTGATTGCAATATTAATACCTTGCGTTCTACAAACATATGCAAAATTACCAAATGTATTCCAAAATGAAAACATTGTAATATCTTTGATAATCTTCCGACTTAACACACCTCCTTTGAGAGACAAAGGAAAGCTTTTAAAGCAATAATATACATATATAGAGAAACTCGTCAGAGCAGACAGCAGTAATAATAAAGAATATACGATCAATTTATTATAAGGTATCGCAATAAGAGAAAATGAAACAATAAGTTTTGACAAAGAATCAAATATTGTCATATATGCATAAAAAGACATTTTCTCATGCGCTAATACAATTGCATTGAAAGGCGTCTGAATAATTGAAATAAATATTGACAATAATGCTATTACATATATTTTTTTTGCTACAGCTAACGCATTAACATCGATTGTAAGCAGATGTTCAACAACATAATCTCGAATTAGAAGCAAGAGAAGACAAAAAATCATTCCGCCAAGAAAATAGATCAAGACACTATTTTTTATTGTGTTACTGACTGCGATATAATCATTGTTTCCTAAATTAATAGATATGAATCTTTGCACCGAGTCGTTCATTGCAGATACAATAAAAACAAAAAAAGCAACAGTGCCATAAATGACGCTAAAAAGTCCATAATCCGATACACCAAGTTGGTGTAAAATGACTCTGGTCGTGTAAAAAGCGATAAGTAAGGAAAATAATGTTCTGGTGGCCAGAAAAATTGTATTCTTCACTATGAGTTTGTTTTTAGACATACTCTTCTCATGATTATTTGAAGTGATGTTTTACAGCACCAATAACTTTAAAACAATTAGTTATCAGCATAAATTGCAGTCATATCATCACTTGAATATGTATTATTTATCTGTATATCATTCTGATTATCCCACACATTAGCATTCATCAACCCTAAATGTTGTGTATTATTAATGGTAAGAAAATGTATGCTTCGATTAGTTAATTGCTTTACTTTATAACCATTCTTATAGGCTATATAATGCAACCAAATATCATCAGCTTTTGGGCATTTATCTAGAAATGCCTCGCCTGCCAATTTTAAACACTGTTGAAAATGAAGAGGATAAATAACACCTGAAACACCAGTTGCAAAATATCTAATGCTTTTATTAGTAACTGAACATGGTTTCCATTTATTATATGAACAGAACTTTCTCTCATCATTAAAAGTTATCTCATGTGCACGATGACAAATTATTTCCTTACGCGAGAGACTAGCCTTCCGATAAAGATTTGAAAGCCAATATCTTGGGTATATAATATCATCATCAGCAGTTACAAGGTAATCTTTAAGTATCTCACTAGAAATAAAAGGATAGTATTTTGTGTGAGGACCATAGTTTTTAGCCATTTTCACCTCTACTCCTCGTTTTATGAGCCGATGTAGTGATAATGGTAAGTTATTAAACGTATCTATGTTATCCAACCATAAAATAACTCGAGAAGGCACATCTTTCCCATCAAGAATAGATTCTATAGTGATATGAACGCTATTAATTCTATCACCATGCGTGGTTAAACTAACAACCACATCTTCGAGAACATTCTTTGAGTCATTAAGGTTTAAATTTGATACCCTATTTTTCTTTTCTAGTTGCTTTGTTTTGAGTAAAGAAAGCACAGGTTCTTGAAAATGAAACGAATAGTAACGATAGCATCTTTTGAAAAAAGTACAAATTTTCATTAAATGTGATTCTCATTTTTTAATTAAGCGAATGATTTTTTTTAGTTTCTTAGATAGCTGAACAAGTCCAATAGATAGCTTGGTGTTAAATGTATATATTTTTAGGATTACATACGCCAATGCATATCTGTCTTTGAGCTCCTTTTTATGCCGTTCAACCATTTCCAAACTTATTACGGATTGGGGGCTTTGCGCAGCAAACGCATTGCCACAATCTAATATTGTTTTATAAACCTGACATAAAAAGTAATACTCTGCTATGGAATTTGCTCTTTGATCTTGGTAATTAGTACTGACATAATCATAAATAAACTTTGAGGATTGGTACCTACCGAGATATGACTGTACTGTTGGGGCAGAGGTTAAGCTATTCTCCCGCAAACGGTAACGATATACAATATCACTGGTTGCATAAATCCTGTTTGCACGATTTATCAACTGAAGCAAGAAAACACCATCTTCACCATAATTCGAATCTCCGTAATAAAATTCGGAAGTGAAAATTTTAGCATTAAAGAGTTTCCCCCAAATATAGAAATTATTATATTTAATCGAATCGGTTAGAAAATCTAGATTAGACGTGTATAACTTATCACCCCACCTAAAATGCCATTCTTCAATAGCATCACGCTCCGCCAAATGACTTCCTGAAACAATGTCACAGTGGTTGCTACTCGCTATATCATAAAGCTTATGTAGTGTATCCGGGAGGATACTATCATCGCCATCAAGGAAAAATATAAACTCTCCTTTTGCTTCTTTAATACCCAGTGGTCTTACGGTCACCACTCCACCGTTTGGCTTATTTAATACTCTTATTCGTTTATCTTTTTTTATATACTGTTCAAGTATCTTACCCGAAGAATCGGTACTTCCATCGTTAATGAAAATAAACTCGGAACTCTCAAGATTTTGTTTTATAAGTGATTCGATGCACTCAGGAAGAAACTTTTCAATATTATAAACGGGAATAATGACACTTACCTTACACATTCCTACCCCTCATGAATAAATCCATTGGCCCCATAGCATGTGAAATGAAACAACTAACAGTTTGCATATAATAAAGGTACTATTAATATTTATAACCGCTTAATAGGCGCCATCCTTTTTCACTACTACCCCTATAGTTTTAAATAATATAGCAATATCATTCCACATTGACCAATTCTTAACATACCATGCATCCAGGTAAACACGTGTTTCATAATCAACATCACTTCGACCACTAACTTGCCATAGGCCAGTCATTCCCGGTTTACCAAGTAAGTAATAATCCACCTCATCGGAATAACGTTCAAGTTCTGCAGTAATGATAGGCCTTGGTCCAACTAAACTCATTTCACCTCGGAGTACATTAAAAAGTTGCGGAAGTTCATCCAAGCTTGTTTTGCGCAAAAACTTACCAATACTTGTAACACGCGGATCATCTTTAAGCTTAAAAGTTGCATCCCATTCAGCCTTCGCTTGGGAATCTGATTTCAATAGTTCTTCTAAAACTTCTTTCGAATTTATGACCATTGAGCGAAATTTTAGGCATTTAAATGGTTTACCATTCTTTCCAATTCGTTCATGTCCATAAATTGCTGGACCTTTATCGCTTTTTACTTTATATGCTATATATGCAAGAAGTGGTGAAAGTGCACATATAATAGACAATGAACCAACAATATCAAACGTGCGCTTTAAAATTCGAGAAGATAATTTTGCTAAATTTTGATGCACTCGAAATATCATGACTTCATGACTAAAAATAAAAGACATATCAGTACTATCCAGCGGCATTCCGCGCAATGTTGGAATTACAGATACATATCTAAAACCATTAATCATAAAGTAGCGAAGCCAAGCATTACGAATATTTCCTTGACTAGTCTCTAATGCAACTATGAACTGTGTTCTTTTATCTACATATTCTGGCAAGGTTGCAGGACTGCAACAAATGACTGGAATATTACTTATTGACTTGGTGTCACTGGTTCCCTCTTCTACTGCAATGAAACTTATAACATCAAAACCTAAATTTTTCTCACTATTAATAGCCTTCCAGGCTTCAAAAGCGTTGTCACCATTACCCACTATGATAGCCTGTCGCTTCCATAATCCACTTCTATCAAGAATTTCTTTTGTTAACATTCTGAATGTTGGCACCAAAATGACAACAGAGATCCATGTGACTACCCAAGCTATTCTGGAGAACTCCCAATGTGCAAATGCCATAACAGCAATTTCAATAACGGCAAAAATAACTAACGTTCGCAGAATTTCTTTCAATTCGAACCAGAAAGTTTTACGATAAAAATAGTGTCGTAAACGTATTGAATACCATGCGACACAGCATCCACCAAGACATATGTGAAGGAAAATCCAGTCATTAATATGTGAATTTAAAATAATGGTTTCAGCGTCAGAAATTGCAAATTTTGACAATGGTACCGCAAAAAATATTGCAATAGTAAATCCGATAAAATCGGACAGCGCTAAAGATGCACCTGTCCAGAAGTTGCGGGCTAAACGAGTCATAGATCCTCACTATATACTCTGATAAAATGTAGTATGGATATATTATCAGCATCAGAATAATTATTGATTTATAAATAAGTGATTATCCATACAATCATTTATTAATAAGAGCGGTTAAATGGTTAATATTCTATTTTTTTTCCTTTATCAAACAATTCCCATTTCTCAGAAATATAACTATTAATTTCGTTTTTAAACCGCTGTTCAGAGAAACGAAGAGCATTTTCTCTACAATTGTGGGGAGTTAAAAACTGGTGAATATTATCGAAAAACTCAACAGCCTCTTTCACTGATATTGGCTCTTGTTCTTGGAAAAAAACGCCTGTAGGATTTATCTCACCATAGGGGCGAATTGTTTCAAGTGCACCTCCTTTGCCAAAGGCTATAACAGGCGTCCCACATGCTTGCGCCTCAACTGGAGTTATTCCGAAATCTTCTTCTGCAGCAAAGATAAATGCTTTCGCCTTTCGCATATATTCAGTCATTATATCATTTGGCTGATAGCCAAGAATTTCGACATTACTCCCTGCTTTTTTCTTAATTTTGTCCATTTCAGTACCATCACCTATAACTATTAATTTTTTATCCGGTAACAAATTAAAAGCTTCAACGATTACATCTATACGTTTGTATGGCACCATTCGAGACGCTGTAAAATAATAATCATCTTTGTATTCGCAAAGAGAAAATCTGTCAACATCAACTGGGGGATATATCACATCCGCATGTCTTCCATATACCTTCTTAATACGTCTTGCAATAAATTGAGAGTTTGCAATAAAATGATCCACACCGTTTGCTGTACGATAGTCCCACAAACGTATTTTATGAAGCATCCATTTTGCAATTAACCCTTTTAGATTATTAGTTAGGCCTGCTTCACGCAGGTATTGATGCTGTAAATCCCAAGCATAACGTATCGGTGAGTGGACATAACTAATGTGCAGTTGATCAGGTCCAGTGAGTATGCCCTTTGCTACTGCATGGCTACTGGATATCACAATGTCATGCTTTGACACATCTAGCTGTTCAATCGCAAATGGCATTATTGGGAGATATTTTTGATATTTTTTGCGAGCGAATGGCAATCTTTGAATGAACGTCGTAGTAGCTTCTTTTCCACGGAAAAACGCACGGTCCTCTTTGTTTAAGAAATCCACAACAGAATATAAATTTGCGTCAGGATAAACACTTAGAAACTCCTTAATAACTTTTTCTGATCCTGCATATGTAACCAACCAGTCAGCAACAATACCAATACTTTTATCCTTTAGCATATCAAATTCCTGAAATTTACACACAGTAATATATAGTTCTCCAAACCAAAAAATACAGACGGCATTAAGCCATCTGCATCCTTTCTATTTACGTAGAATTGCCAGAATTTCTTCTGTCCTATTTTTCATTAATTGATGGTTACCTCTTGACTCAACATTTAAACGAACGACGGGTTCTGTATTAGAACTACGCAGATTAAATCGCCATTCGTCAAATTCAACACTAATTCCATCTGTGTGGTCTACTAGCAGGGCATTTGATTTATATTCAGACAAAACACGAGCTATAGAAGCGTCAGGATCTTGTATAGTACTATTAATTTCACCGGAGGCAGGGTATGATTGCATACGATCGTTGACAAGCTGGCTTAACGTTTGTGCTTTAATGCAAAGTAATTCGGCTACAAGTAACCATGGAATCATACCACTATCACAATAGAAGAAATCTCTAAAATAATGGTGGGCACTCATCTCGCCCCCGTAGACTGCATCCTCCTGTCTCATGCGTTCTTTTATGAAAGCATGCCCTGTCTTAGACATTACAGGTACTCCTCCCGCTTTCTGAACTACATCAATAGTGTTCCAGCTTAATCTTGGGTCATGTATGATTTTAGAGCCTGGGTTTTTTTCAAGAAATGCTTCCGCTAACAAGCCTACAATATAGTAGCCTTCAATAAAACGTCCGTGCTCATCAAAGAGAAAACACCGATCAAAATCGCCATCAAAAGCTATCCCCATATCCGCTTTATGCTGAATAATTGCATCAGTTGTATCCTGACGGCATTCCGGTAATAAGGGATTTGGGATACCATTGGGGAAATTACCATCGGGATTATGGTGCACTTTGATTAATTCTAGCGCGACATTACCCTTTTTAAACTTTTCTTCCAATGCATCAATTACGTGTCCTGCAGCTCCATTGCCTGAATTGACGACAAGTTTCAAAGGACGGGTAAAATTATCAAATTCAATATAGCTAAGAAGCTTTTCGATATATGCTTCTAAGGTTGATGTTTTAGTATAACTGCCGCAATTGTTCGATTCAGGATCGATGAAGTTATTTTCCTCCGCTAACCTCTGAATATCACGTAATCCTGTATCACCACTAATAGGTTGTGATTTCTCACGAACAAGTTTCATTCCGTTATAATCCATTGGATTATGGCTTGCAGTAACCTCAATACCACCATCAACATTTAAATGTGAAGTTGCAAAATAAATTTCTTCCGTACCGCTAAGCCCAATATCGATCACATTTGTACCAGAATCTTGCAACCCTCGGGCCAAAGCTAATTTCAGAGCTTCACTAGTTAAACGAACATCACCACCAACAACCATTGTTTGCGGTTTTAAATATTCACCATATGCTCGGCCAATGCGATATGCGATATCTTCATTAAGTTCTGAACCTAATTTTCCACGTATATCATAAGCCTTAAAGCAAGTTAATTTAGTAGGCATTTCATTTCCTTATTAAATTCCGTAATGATCTTTGATACGAATAATATCATCTTCACCAAGGTATGAACCTGACTGAATCTCAAGAAGTTCAAGGGGTATTTTACCCGGGTTTTCTAGCATGTGCGTTGCACCGGCTGGAATAAACGTAGATTGATTTTCAGTTAACAAAAATGATTTCTCATTAAGAGTAACCTGAGCTGTACCTGATAGTATAATCCAGTGTTCAGCACGATGATGATGCATTTGCAGCGAGAATTTACCACCAGGTTTAACTGTTATTTTATTAATATAATAACGTGTAGTGCTAACGATTTGATCATTTTTGCCCCATGGGCTATATGTTTCACGATGCAGACGATATTCTCTACGAGCTTTATCTTTCAAAAACTCAACGGCTTTTTTAACATCTTGTACTTTGGATTTATCGATAACCAAAACTGCATCTTTCGTACTGACAATGACTAAATTATTAACGCCAATTGCGGCAACTAGCTGTTCTTCGCTATTTATATAACAGCTTGTAACATCATGTGTGAAGATATCACCGCTTAAAGCATTTCCATTAGCATCTTTCTCATTAACTTCCCATAAAGCAGACCAAGAACCAACATCATTCCAGCCGGCATCGAGAGGAACAACAATTGCTGAGGAAGTTTTTTCCATGACTGCGTAATCGACTGATTCATCAGGACAAGCAGTGAATGCCTCTTGATCAACACGAATAAAGTCTTGCTGAGAGTCAGGCTCTAGATGCTCCATTGCTTGTTTACATGCAGAATAAATGTCATGCCTGTATGTAGCAAGCTCTTCCAGGTATCGTTTTGCACGGAACAGAAACATCCCACTATTCCAATAGTATTGCCCACTCGCCAAGTATCTGGTAGCAACCTCTAAATCTGGCTTCTCAACAAAACGTCCGACTTCGAAAGCTTGCTCATTTTCAGTACCAATACTTGTACCCCGCTGTATGTAACCATAGCCCGTTTCAGGACCGGTAGGGACAATTCCAAAAGTAACTAATTTTCCTGCATTAGCATAAGGAACAGCATCAAGTACCGCCTTGTGGAAAGAATCCGTATTATCGATAATGTGATCTGCAGCGAGAACTAAGAGCAAAGGGTCTTCATTTTCATTCTTCTGAATTGCACTAAAAGCTGCCAATGCTATAGCAGGCGCAGTATTACGTCCTATAGGTTCCAGAATAATATTGTTAGAAAGCTTATTAAGCTGCCTTAGTTGTTCAGCGACAAGAAAGCGATGTTGTTCGTTGCAAATAACTAATGGTTCATTTACATCAAGACCTTCCAATCTTGTGACTGTTTCCTGCAACATAGATTGTTGACCATGCAATCGTAAAAATTGCTTCGGAAATCGTTCACGTGACTTTGGCCATAAACGACTACCCGTACCACCGGCCATAATTACAGGGAGAATCATATCCACCTCTTGATAAGCTTATTTTATTTCATTGCAAACTATTTTGACTAAATCATCAACTAATTTAGCTGAATCATTCCATGAAAACCTTTTTACATTGTTATACCCTTGAATCACTAATTGTTGACGGATTTCGTAATCTTCAACAAGACTTCTTAGAGCGTTAGATATTTGCACTTTATTTTCAGGATCAAAATAAATTACGCTATTCGCTAATACCTCCAGCATCGATGCTCTATCGGACGATGCAACAGGACAACCGCAGGCTTGAGCTTCAAGTGGAGGAATACCAAATCCTTCATACAAAGATGGGAACACAAATCCTCGTGCATTTTGATACAAAGCCGTTAGACTTTTATCATCTACACGGCCTAAAAAAATGACTCTTTCATCAGTTGGTGAAATGTGAATGTTTGAAAAAATACTATTTTTATGACCTATGATTTTTAATTGAACTTTCAAATCAGTTGCTATAAACGCTTCTATGAGACCTTGAAAATTCTTATGATAATTTTGTGAAGAAACAGCAAGTAAATATGGTCTCTCGTTTACTTGGTCACGGCTTGGTGTAATTGAAGTAAATATTGAACTAACTGCATTATGAATAACATAAACTTTTTCACTATTTACTTTATATACACTGCAAATCTCTTTTTTGGAAAATTCACTTACAGTAATAACCTTCCGTGCGTTTCTTAGCGCTAAAGGTGTTAACAGTCGATATAACACTCTAAACTTAAATGGGAAACTCTGCGGATACCTGATATAAGTAACATCATGATGTGTAACAATTTGATTTTTGTATAAAACAGGCGCTGTATTGCATAAATTAATGAGCACTGGATTATTATTTTTTTTTAAAAACAAAGGAAGCGTTACTTGCTCCCAATAATGTCCACCGCCCCCTTTTATCTCTTTTATATTAAAGATCGATTTGTAATTTTCATCAATCAATGCATTTAAATCTGGTACTAAGAAAACCATATCTGAGTGAAGTAATTCTAAACCTTTTGATATTTCCAATGCAAATCGCTGCACACCCGTGATTTGTTGTGTCAAAAACCTACCATTGATATAGATCATAAATCCCTCTTTGAAAATATAAACTCAAAGTACACTTATACATATTATTTATTAACAGAAAATTATTATTATATTGATTTTTTCTAACCACATTCAATCAAAAAATAGTGTTTATTTACTTTTGAACTCGTTCCAATGATACTGAGTATGACCTGACGTGAATGAAATATCACTCTCGTTCATTTCCAAGGCATCAACTTTGTTTTTGATTATAGGCAATAATTTCTTCATAACCCTAGCCGATTCCTTTGGTTCTAAGTTGGAGTAAAACAAACCAAAATTATTTTCTTTATTTTTTAAATTTGTTCCACTATCGACTAATTCATACCACCAAATCCCTTTGATATAATTTCGCTGAGAAGCTAATAATGTATACTCGTAGATATATTTCGCGGCAATATCAGCAGTAACCCCTCCAGGTATCGAAGTAGTAGTAGGGTATCCCATTTCAGTGATATATAATGGAATTTTCCTTCCGGAAAATCTATTAATTTTATCTTCGAATATATCAATCACTTTCATGTCTGAATTGGGATCAATCAAGTCTTTACGCTTAGTTTCAAAATAAGTGTATGGATGAATTGAAATACCATCAATACAGTTCCCCATACCCATTTTGAGCAAACGTTTGATCCAAGCAACTTGATCATCATATATAGGGTCAATTGAACCGGTAACAACTATGGCATTAGGGTCTGCTTCTTTTATAACTTTATAAGTTTCTTGTACTAGGTACAAATAAACCTCATCTGGTGGAATAGATGTTTTTTTATCTACACCGGTATTAATGAGCCATTCATTCCATATTTCATAATACTTCACTCTACCTTTGTATCTATTTGCAATCCATTTTGCATAGTTAACAAATGCATCAACTTGCTCTCTATTTTGGGGTCTTCCATTATTAGTATAATTATGATTCCCATATGCCAGTATAAACATTGAATTATTTACTATGAGTGTCTTCTCGCCCATATATATATCATCTAGCCTTTGACTTAATCCGGTTACACCCATAACTCCACTAGACTTCTCGGTAGCATTCCATGAAATCCCATCACGAAATGAAGTAAAACCATAATCACTAATTAATTTTAACATTTCATGTGGGGTGTTTTTTGAGTATATCATATGTGTACCCACTCCCACCTCTAGGCTGCTGCCGAATGGAATATAAATAAATAATGCCCAGAAAAGATGTCTCATTTTATACATTATCATAGTAATCACCCGGTCTTAGCTTAATTTATTCATTGCTATTTTATAAGCTTCTAAATATTCATCAACAATGCCATCAGAATTGAAATGTCTGCTATATTCCCATGATTTTCTTGACATCATGGTATACTGCTCATCGTTATTTCCTATTGATTTAACAAGAGCAGAGTAAAGTTCGTATTTGATATCTGGACTGAAGATGTAGCCAGTTTCATTTTCTTCAACAATTTCTGGAATCCCCCCTCTATTACTTGCTATAACTGGAACACCAAACGATGATGCTTCTATAACAACTCTGCCCATTGGCTCATGCCACAGCGAGGGAACTACCAAGTAATCAATTCCAGGGAAAAAATTTTGGATATCAACACTACCTAGATATGTTATATTATGCATCCCGTATTTTTCTTTTAAATATTCAACGTAATCTTTTTTCCCATTTCCGGCAATTTTTAATTGGCAATTTGTTAATCCCTTGAATGAATCCAATAAACATTCAATCCCTTTCTCAGCTTCAACTCTTCCTAAAAACGCAAACACTGTTTCCTTATTCTTATGTTTAACTTTATAAGCTTGTTGATTTGTGCTGTTAAAAATAGTCACCGATTTCGCATTTTTGAAAAAGCCATTTGTTGTATGTAATTTTTTTATATACTCACTGATTCCTACGACGACATCAACATTTTTAGAAAAATAACGTTTAACAAAAGAAAAAGCAAGCCCTCCAAAAGAATTTGGACGCATGTTTTTCCCATTTTTGAATAATGTACCATTTGGATGTAGTAACGAGTAATCCCTTAATGTATGTACTATTGGTATATTCTTTATTTTAGCCCAGTGCCATACTGACACCGAGAATCCTGTGATATTATTCGTATGGATAACATCATATTTTGCTTTCCCGAAGTGGCTATTGAATAGTTTAGACACTCTCTTATTATATATATCCCTGAAGTGCCATATTACACGATTCAATTTTTTTTGATTACTGTCATCATATGGCCAATATAAGTTAGCGAGTGGGAATCTGACTATTGTAACATTATTAATTTTATCTGTTGTAATATCCTTTCTGTCATGAAGAGTGGCTACGGTCACTTGATTGCCTTTCTTTGCTAGCATCTCAGCTAAAAGCTGAACAGATCTCTCTGCCCCACCAATTTTATAAGGAGTGTAAAGTGTATTTACTATCAAAATATTCATTGAGCGACCATTATTGAATATAATTTCGTGATTAGTTCGACTTCTTTTCTGCAACTACGTCTAATTCCCCACCTTTAACAATACATGCATAAAGAAGTATCCACATAAATGCTAGAGTATACTCAGGATTTGCAGAGAAAGACCCAAAAAATGACACAGTAAACAAAGTTATCAATAATTGATTAGCATCACTATTTTTATTTCTATTTTTTAATAATCTATATCCATACAAAGCGAATATTAAACCAATCCCAATCCCAAAATTATTTATTATTGTTATTAATAATGAAGATGCTCGTTCGCTGCCAACTCCTAATCCAAAGCCATAACTATTAAAAATATTTTCGAAGGCATTTAAGTTAGCAGCCCCCCTCATGACACCTGAATCACTGCTTGATTTTTGTTCTGCATATTTTGAAAAAAGATTAATTACAGGCATTATTGCGAGAGTCATTGTTATCGAGACAAGTGCACATAAAAAATAGTTTTGTATAGTTTTCCGAAATAATAAAATAAATACTATAGGAGCCGATATGACCAGTGTAAACAAACCTGATGTAGACAGATTTAGTGCAAATACAAAAACACATCCAAGACCTAATATTTTATAAACTTTCTTCTTGGCACAAAGTAGCGGCACAGCAAACGTACATATATATAAACCAGCTAATGAGGGTTCAACAAATGTTCCAGAGACCCTGGCTTCATATAACGCAGTTACAGAATAAGAAGTATTATTAAAAATTAATAAGGATAGTGCGGTATATACAGCAGGGAAAATTTTCCAGACGATACAAATACCAATAAACACCACCAACGTGAACAATATGCAATTTAAAAAAAAGCTTTTATCAATATCTTCTCTGCGGTAATAGATGAGTGATAACGTTAATATATGAGTAGATAATATCACTAGTTGGTTTAAATTCGCTCCACTCCATCTTAACGGCATGCCATGGGTTACAAAATTCGACTCAAATGATTGTAGTGAAGAGTAGACTCTTAAACCTGAAAATAGATTTGCACTAAAATAAGTGTATATCCATATAATCACTATCCATAATATGGCTACGAGGATTTTTTTATTTTTAAGATTTACAAACCCTTTACCTTCCATTGGTAGGCATAGCCTGGCTACGAACAAGCATTCTACAAAAGGAGACAATGGGATATTTAATGCTCCCATGGATAATGCCGAACTACCTTGAAATATTGATGACATGACTAGCAAAAACAACATTGGCTTATACCCAAAGGGGAATAAAACTAATGCTAAAGCAGTCCATGTGATACCCCATAAATCCATAGCATACCTTTAAGATATAATATTAGTATAAATATATTTATGAAATTATCAAACACTTCATAAATACAATCATCCGAAAAAAATATTCAAGAAGTGAGTGTAGTAAGTATTAAGCCCTAACTTTAGGGCTTAATACTCTTATTTATTTTTTATCAGTATATGAATATCCATAATGGCTATAACCATAACCGTAGTAACTACTTGCTTTTCTTACGATACCGTTCAAAATACAACCTTTGACGGTAACACCTGATTGCTCAAAACGTCTCATACTAACACTGATCTCTTTTGCTGTGTCTTCTTCAAAACGGGCAATCAACAATGTTGTTCCTGCTAAACGGCCAGTAATCGCAGCATCAGTTACCGCCAGAATCGGTGGCGTATCAACAATTACTAGATCATATAGTTCTGATACTTTTTTCAAGAAATCTTCGAAACGAGGATGCATAAGTAATTCTGCTGGATTAGGTGGGATATTACCACGTGAAACATAATCAAAACCGGCATCTGTAACTTTAGCAACTACTGATTCGAGGTCATTTTTTCCCGATAAAATGTCTGAAAGTCCTTCAACTTTGGCACTGCCGAACAATTTATGCGCATACCCTTTGCGCATATCAGCATCAATGAATAGTACCTTCTGTCCTGTTTGTGCAATAACAGCTGCTAAGTTGCTGCTTATAAAGGTTTTCCCCGCATTTGGACTAGCCCCAGAAATCATTAAGACGTTATTTTTCGCTTCTAGCATTGCGAAATGTAGGCTCGTACGTAAGCCACGAATAGCTTCTATAGCTAAATCTGCAGGGTTTTCTACTGCTAATAAGGCGCTGCTTTCTTGTTTTTTACGAGCTCCAGTCCGACGATTTTTTTCCACAAGGGCTTCAGATATAGGAACATTGGCATAAACAGTAATCCCCATATCCTCTAACTGCTCTGGAGATTCTATACCCCGCCTCAATAGAACACGTAGTAGGATCAGACCTATTGATGCAAATAAACCTAAAAATATCCCAATAATAACAACAAGTGCTTTTTTAGGTTTTACCTGTTTCGGTTGAGTTATTGCGTTATCTATAATTCTGACATTACCTATCGCACTTGATTTGGCAATGTTGAGTTCTTGCTGTCTGTTTAACAACTGAAGATATACTGCACGGCCGGATTCAACATCCCTGCTCAATCGCAATACTTCTTGCTGTGTTGTAGGCATTGTATTTACACGCTTATTTAATTTTTCCTTTTCATGTTGTAAGGCTTGTCTTTTTTCTATTAGAGCTTTATAGCTTGGGTGTTCCGGTGTAAACAATTGAGATATTTCAGCTTCTTTAAATGTTAGCTGATTCAATTGATTATCAACATTTACGATTTGATCAAGTACTGACTTTGCTTCCATAGTTAAGTCAACTGAATCCTTCTGCCTACGATAGTTGTTTAATTTATCCTCAGCAGCATCTAATTCAGCTCGTACTTTTGGTAACTGTTGATTTAAAAAATCCAGACTCTTCGCATCCTGCGCAGCTTGGCGATCCACGTTCTGCTCAAGATAATTTTGACTAATGCTATCGAGAACTATTGCGATTAATTCTTTATCGTCCCCGATTAATGTTAAATTAAGTATCCCCGTATTTTTACCTTGGTCTTCAACACTGAATGCATCCAAAAGATTTGATATTGCTTGTAAACGAGTGAAATATTTAACAGTAAAACTAGTATTTGGTTTAGCATCTATTTTACTGATATATATAGAAACCCCGTGCTTTTCTAGTAACTCGCCAACCTTTCCTTTAAATGAAAAGGAATCACCATCAATTTGGAAGTTTTTATCATCTATAACAGTTAAATTTATTTCTGGTTTAACTAATTCAGCATCAGAAATAAATAGGTGTTTGACGTTAATTCTCCCTGGCTCTTCCCCCATAAGTCTGGCTATGCCTTGGCCAAATATTGGAAAATAGTTCTGAGTTACTTGTGCTTGTAAGTTAAGATCATCAACTGTTTTGCCAAGAATCATTCGTGATTGTAATAATGCCATTTCAGGTGCAGATTGAGGCTGGCCATCAGGAAGCATCTGGCTAAGGCTATTTAAAATAGCGTTACCTTGTCTTTGCTCAACCTGAACTAATGCATTAGCTTGATAGATTGGAGTTGCAAGCAATGCATAGCCTAGAGCTAGAAATGTAAATATGGAAGTTACCGCTATGATAAGTTTGCGATAATCAATTAATTCACCAATCAACCGTCCCAGATCGATTTCATCTCCATCTGTATTAGGTGATTTCTCGTTGACTTTCGATATCATTCAATATTTCCTGAAAATTATCTTACTAGTTTAGCAGCCCATTCGTTGCAGGCTCGATTAATCAATTGAAAAACAGATTCGAATGCCTCATCACTTTTCTTATAAGGATCAGGTATTTCTTTGCCTCCCAACCAATGACCAAGCAGCATGGTTTTACCTCTTGCTTCCGGTGCAATACGGCTTACTTGTTCTAATTGTTGCTGCTCCATAACAAGAATTAATTGGTAATTTCTTCCTAAAGAGCCCGTAAACTGTCTCCCTTTATGTCCATCTAAAGACAACCCATATTTTTTAGAGACTCTTTGCGCAGATGCATCAGCTGGTTTATCAACTAATGCACCAACTCCTGCAGAATCTATTATTTTAGCAGGCATCGCTTTGCGTAATAAGCGTTCAGCTATGGGTGAGCGACAGATATTACCTGTGCAAATAACTAATATTGAATCAAACATAATCATGGCCACGTTTTGATATAGCGAATAGTTTCAGTCATATCATGAACACCACTGATTGTCGGTACAAGTTGTGACACCACACGGTTCCAACGTACCAAAGGAGCTGTCGTAACATATACGATATCATAAGGTTCTAACTGGAACTCTGTAGCTAAAACCATCGCTGATGCATCTTGTGCATTAAGCTGATAAATGTTAGCTATCTTACCCTGCTTATTATCTTTTAGCTGACGAACAACAAAAACACCCGTCGCATCAGATGCAGTTTGCGACATCCCGTCGGAATTCCCTATCGCCTCTGCAAGAGTCATCCCACTACGATCCATTTTGAGTGTACTTTGTTTGCCTACTTCACCCATAACGAAGACTTTAAGATCATCATTGCGAGGCACGAATAGTATATCCCCCGGGTAAAGCAAGCGGTTCTCTGTCAAGTCACCTTTTTGCATTAATGCATACAATGAGATCTTGGTATCTTTACCATTATGCGTCAATACTACATTTCGCCAATCAGCATCTGTTGCAAGACCCCCAGCATTATTGATAGCATCCATTACAGTTAAAGGAATATTACTGATCGGTTGCTGACCAGATTTTATTACTTCTCCTGTTACATAAGCCTTCTGAGAACGGAATGCTGCAATGCTGATGTCAACCTGAGGACTTTCGATATAAGTTGTCAGCCGACTAGCGATGTCCTGGCGTACCTGACTTATCGTTTTACCAGCTACCGTAACCTTTCCAATATATGGATAAAAGATCGTGCCATCTGCATTTACCCAGTTACCGGTATCACTCGCACTGCGATATTGACCTGCAGGAGTTGTAAGTTCAGGATGGTCCCAAACGGTGACCATTAACACATCACCTACACCAATTTTGTATTCATAACTTTTAATTAAATTATCTAACTGAGGATTTGGGCGAGCCAGTATAGTATCCGGACGAAGTTGATCAATTAAACTTGGTGTCATCGGGTAGACATTAACCAACTTGTCCAAATCATAATCGCTGTCCGGCAATTCAACAACATTCTTGCGCAAGCTATTCAATCCTTGTCCCGGAAGAATGGTACACCCCGATAAAAAACTTATCGTTAATGCCAGTGCCGAAAATCTAACAATTTTTTTCTTCATAAAGTCACATCATCAGTAAAACAAAATTTCCCAATTTCCGAACTGCTATACATCCGCCAGTTTGTTCTAACTGGCTTGAAAGAGAACATCATTTTCTCTTTGTTGTTTGCAGCAGTCAGCCTATAAATTAAATGGTATTTCTATTCCAGCACTGGCCCCGACATCATCGCTATCACCATGATTAGCATCGGTATACCAGAGTGACGTATTCAGTCGTACGGTTTTGTATACGTCTCCACTCCACCCTAGCTGTACCCCTTTCAATGTGTCCGCATATGGAAATGCCTTATTAATCGATTGATTCTCGGGATTTACCTTCGCGAAGACTAAACGCGTACTCCAGCGCTGGTTATCTTCAGTGACCAGTTCGACTTTACCAGCAAACAGCTGACCATCACCGCCCATTGCATCCCCCAGTGGATAACCTTGCTGATAGTAGCCGTCTTTATAAATATGATGGTTATAGCTATAATTTGTGCGACTCATATTACTGCGAGTATCGTGCGCTTCTACGTACCAGTTAACCGCATCTTTACCCCAAGCGTGATGACCTTCTATCCCACCAAGAAACATATTCGCCGATGGCAGGTAGCCAGATTCATCTTCACCAATCATCTGTCCATAGAGACTAACAGGCCAGCCCAGGGTCGGTTCTAACTTAAGTTTAAAATCAAACCCGGCTAGCTGGTTACCCGGTTCATTTGGATCATTGCCAGCAGTATTATCTTTGCCAGTCAGCCCATCCCAGAAGCTGCTAAAGGATTCAGGCCGCCCCTCTCCTCCCCACTGCATAATACGTGAAGCACCCAGTTCCAGAGACTGGAATGGGGAGAAGGTCAAACGGCCGCCGATAATCTTGGTATGCGGCACGGCAGTATATTGATTCATCTGGCTGGCGGAGATCTGATACTGCCATGGACCAATCCAGCGCAGCCACCAGGTTTCCGGTGCGGCCTGCTCGGCGCGCTGCATCAGGAATCCGGTCATTGGCCTCGCAGCATCGCCGCGGATCAGGCTCCCTTCATAGCCCGGTCCCCACCACTGCGGCATCTGGCCAAACGACAGCCATTGGTTCCAGAACCTCACCGCGCCGTACGCGCCGTTTGCATTGAACCGGGAGCCGTTGCTGATACGCTCACCGCCTTCTACATTGCCCTGCAGATGCACATCCCACCAGTCGCCGCTGTTATTAAAGGCCAGCGATAGCGAATTATCTGCCGGTTGGCTTTGTGCAAAGCCCTGCGGGGTTCCCGGTTGATCGGTAGAGGTGTAGCCGCTGACGCGGAAATCAGCTTTTAATGAGGAAAGCCGCTGATTAATACGCGCCAGCACCACCTGTTCGGAAGAATAGGAGGGTTTGGCCTTTTTTAACGCCCGGGTAATCTCTTCCTGACTCAGGGGCCAGGTCGAAAGGCTAAGCTGGATAACTCCCCGATCAGACAGCCAGGAGAGATCGTTGCGCAGTTCGTTATCATTGAGTACCAGACCAGAGGCATAAACCTGCGCACTCACCGATGTCAACAGCCCCAAAGCAAGTGCAAGACGCGCGATTTTCATCATTATACAAGATCCATTTTTAGCCCCGTTTCCGCAAGCTGGCGAGTCATGGGGAAATATGAGTTTAGAGAGCGCACGCAGACGCCAGTCGTAGTATGTTTGTTCAGCAGTGATGATGCAATAAGCAGTACCTTTGAACGTAATCAGCCACGCAGTATTTGAAATGTCAGTGCAACAGCCAAAGCGCCAACGACTCCCATCACACCGATCACCACCCACCATGGACATGAGCTATCTCAAGTTAACTAGAGGGATAACACGCTGTAGAGTCAGAAAGAGTGCCGATTATATACGGTGTTTGCGGATAATCATCCGTCGCAACCGGTTTTAGGAATTTCTAACATATAGAAGATGACTGCAGAATTGACGCTGGCGGTTTCGATACGCTACCGCCCTTGGCTTAACAGCTACCAATGCACTGTACTTCATTTATACATTTTCGCTGGCACAGCGTCCGCGTGATTATTAGTCACTGACAATATTTTAGCGGCATCAAGTTTACGCGATTCTGCCGGCAAATGGGAGTAAAAATGACAACTATTCGCTTATAAAAACAACCCAATCTGACTCCTCCGACAAGCGGACGACACCTCAATAAGATTGTTTAATAATATCTCATCGTTCCAGCTCAAGATGCATACTTACGTACCACAACCAAAGCAACGCTATGTTTTTTAAGGCTTTTATCGGATGAGTATATTAACCACGCTAATTCTCGTCACTTCCGTCAACTACAAAAATTAATACCTGCCATTCATTTTTTATACTTGACAAACATAATTTAACTTCAAGAATAAGGGGCAGCCTGCCTATTTAGGATTGTTCTCAGCCACGTTATTTCCTGTGCCAGCAAAAATATTTCTGCAGAATGTAGTAGCAACTATTTATTTCACGAATATGAATGTACAAAACCGGGACTGATTCTATTATTTTCTCTGGTCCCATTCATCGTCAGCAGCACATTCAGTAAAAACGCTTATGCAAATCCGCGCGGGTAAAGGGCTTTTCCAGCGGACCCAGCTTAACGGCTATTTCACCCAGCAGAGACTGAGTTGGCGCTTTAGCGCCGGTATTTAGCAGCACGACGGGGATGATAATCAGACTGAGCACCCCGCCCCAGGAGAGCTGTGCATTGACCACACGCGACGAATTCCGCTGTAGCAGCAGAAACAGCGCGCTACCGCAGGCGCCAAGCAGCAGCCCGGCAATCACTTCAGATGGGGAGTGGGCATGAATCGCCAGACGGGAATACCCCACGAGGCCAGCCAGCAGATACCCCATCACCATGGCAGTCCGGCGTAAAGCAACGCTACCGCGAGCGCAGAGCAGCCATAAGAAAATAGGCCAGAAGGCGGTAGATAAAGCGGTATGCCCGCTAAAACCGGTGAAATCGAGCTCGCGGATGCCGATGCCCCAGCCCATAAACGCCAGTTTTGATGCACTGACGATGGCGCCGGTAATGCCAAACAGCAATCCCCATTGCCAGGCAATCTGTCTGGAAGGCCTGCGCAGAAATAAAACCATGAACACGGCTGCCGCGCTGGGTAACAGCACGGTACTATCGCCAAAAAAAGAGACCCACTGCCAGTTCATTTATTTTTCATCCTTTGACGATTTTCCAGTTCGCAGCGCCTTTGTCCATGACGTTGGTATGGGCATACACATCCGATAACTTCACATTTTTATGCATGCATCACTGTTGTTTAATGCGTAAGCATGATCTCAGTCAAGTTTTATTTTTTTATGACAGCCAGCGGCAGGCATATTTTTTTAAGAAGATTTCGGCTAACTCATTATTAGCAAACATAAAATTATGCTACTCCGACCATTCCATCACAGGAGGGCCAGCACAGCAACCAGATGTCTCTGAAGTCGCTTTTTGTTTACATATTAACCGTGTTTCAGCAAATCAGCATAACCATCTGATTTATATTGATTAATATTTATCTAAAATAGCCTTATTTAATCCGCAGGGCTTTCTACAGAAGCATGCAACATCGCGGACTTAAGCCACATACTTCTGTAAACCCTACATTTTCACACTTCTGAAATGCGACAGAGCCTATTTACGCGAGTAACTTCTTAATGCTCTCGCGGAATTTCGTGCCTTCTTTATGGTTACGCAGCCCGTAGTTTACGAAGGCCTGCATATAGCCCATTTTTTTACCGCAGTCGTAGCTATCGCCGGTCATTAGCATCGCGTCAACGGGCTGCTTCTTCGCCAGTTCCGCGATCGCATCGGTCAGCTGAATACGGCCCCATGCGCCAGGTTGAGTCCGCTCCAGCTCGGCCCACACATCGGCGGAAAGCACATAGCGTCCTACGGCCATCAGATCGGAATCCAGGGTCTGCGGTTCGTCAGGTTTCTCGATAAACTCAACGATCCGACCAATCTGCCCTTCCACGTTCAGCGGGTCTTTGGTCTGGATCACGGAATACTCCGACAGGTCGCCGTCCATTCTCTTGGCCAGCACCTGGCTGCGCCCGGTTTCATTAAAACGGGCCACCATCGCGGCCAGGTTATAGCGAAGCGGGTCAGCGCTGGCATCGTCCAGTACGATGTCCGGCAGCACCACAACGAACGGGTTATCTCCGACGATCGGGCGCGCGCAGAGAATAGAGTGTCCCAGCCCCAGCGGCTGCGCCTGGCGTACGTTCATGATAGTCACGCCCGGCGGACAGATTGCCTGTACCTCAGCCAGCAGCTGACGTTTAACACGCTGCTCAAGCAGCGCTTCCAGTTCATAGGAGGTATCGAAATGGTTTTCCACGGCATTCTTAGACGAGTGGGTAACCAGTACAATTTCCTTGATGCCTGCCGCCACAATCTCGTCGACGATATACTGAACCATTGGCTTATCAACGATTGGCAGCATCTCCTTCGGAATCGCCTTGGTGGCCGGCAACATATGCATCCCCAATCCGGCTACCGGAATAACTGCTTTCAAACTTGCCATTCTCATATCCACCCATATAGTGATAAATCTTCGATACCCGCCTGATTACAGGTTCCCCTAGTATCAATCTATGATATTACCGTTTTGCTATCAGTCCGACTTCCAGCAAAATTCCGAAACTACATGTTTCATCAGAGAATACACTCAAAGTATTAGCTCCGACAGAGCGGTTTAAGAAAATTCTGATGACTCAGGAGTCATATGGTGCACTGCCTCAGGATTTTCCTCTGCACTTTCTTCACCCGCAGGACTTATCGCTGTATTCCCGGCAGAGAATACTGTAGAAGAAGCGTTTGGATAATACGTAAAATGCAGAAAAAAAGAGGGTTTATTCCCATGAACACCAGGACATAATTCATAAAAATAATCTGAATACACTATTTTCAATAGAAAATAGCGCAGAAAGCTCACTGCTGCGCTCATCATGCCCTCCTTCACCTGTTGCCCGCTATCCATGTCATCCATCGGCACTGGCTTTTACACCTGATTAAAAGCTGCTGATATCGTCTGATTAAACAAGATATTTTGCAAGCCACGACATTCAGTAGTATGAAAACCTGGATCGCTACGATTGAGTGATTGAATCGGGTGTTTACACCTCTGCTTCTGAATCCGTCTGATTTTCATACTTCTGTTTGGTCAGAAAGGGCAATAACCGGCATTATTGATCCAGTGCACTCTCTGCAAGTTTATATTCAGTCTTCCACAGTCATATCTTTTATTAATAAGCTTATTTGCATAAAAAATAAGCGCGCACGGCTATAATTCATGCAGTTTAATATTGCCAGCCGCGGCATTTCTCCCGTCCCCGCGCCAACCTGACGTCATAAGACGAGAATATATTGCAATTTATCGGTCGCTTATCCATGATCGTCGGATGGCACTCTCAGGTAGTATAGGTTTTAGCGAATGATGGAATGGATTGCCGACCCCTCAATTTGGGCCGGTCTCATAACGCTGGTGGTTATAGAGCTGGTCCTCGGTATTGATAACCTCGTTTTTATCGCGATCCTCGCGGAAAAGCTCCCTGCGACTCAGCGTGACCGCGCGCGGGTGATTGGCCTGCTGCTGGCGATGATGATGCGTCTGCTGCTGCTCGCCTCGATCTCCTGGCTGGTCACCCTGACCAAACCGCTGTTCACCTACCACGATCTCAGCTTTAGCGCGCGAGATTTGATTATGTTGTTTGGCGGGTTATTCCTGCTGTCTAAAGCGACTGTTGAGCTCAATGAGCGACTGGAAGGCAAAGGCAGCGATAATCCGGTTCAGCGCAAGGGCGCGAAGTTCTGGGGAGTGGTCGCTCAGATTGTGGTGCTGGATGCCATCTTCTCCCTCGATTCGGTGATCACCGCCGTCGGCATGGTCGACCATCTGGCGGTGATGATGGCAGCGGTAGTTATTGCCATGAGTTTGATGCTGCTCGCCAGCAAAGCGCTGACGCGTTTTGTCAACAGCCACCCGACTATCGTTATTCTCTGTCTGAGCTTCCTGCTGATGATTGGTTTCAGCCTGATTGCCGAAGGGTTTGGATTCCCCATCCCGAAAGGTTATCTGTATGCGGCCATTGGCTTCTCCGTCATCATTGAGTCGCTGAACCAGCTGGCGCTGTTCAACCGCCGTCGCTTCCTCTCCGCCAATCTCACGCTCCGCCAGCGCACAACCGAAGCGGTGATGAATCTACTTAGCGGGCATAAAGAACACGCCGAGCTCAGCAGCGATACGGCAGCGCTGATCGACAGCCATGTCGATAACCCGCTGTTCAACCCCCAGGAACGCCGGATGATTGAGCGGGTGCTTAATCTCAACCAGCGCACCGTCAGCAGCATTATGACCTCGCGCCATGATATCGAGCATATAGACCTTAGCGCCCCGGAAGAGGAAATTCGCGCCTTGCTGGAGAAAAACCAGCATACCCGACTGGTCGTCACCGGCGGAAATGATGATGAAGATCTGCTCGGCGTGGTTCACGTCATCGACCTGCTACAGCAATCGCTGCGTCATGAACCGCTCAACCTGCACGTCCTGCTTCGTCAGCCGCTGGTGTTCCCTGAGACGCTGCCTCTGTTGCCAGCGCTGGAGCAGTTCCGCCATGCCAGGACCCATTTCGCTTTCGTGGTGGATGAGTTTGGTTCCGTTGAGGGGGTAGTGACCCTGAGCGATGTGATGGAAACCATCGCCGGCAATTTACCCAACGAAGCTGAAGAGATTGATGCCCGCCACGATATCGCAAAAAATCCCGACGGCAGCTGGACCGCCAATGGGCATATGCCGCTGGAAGATTTAGTGCAGTACATTCCCCTGCCGCTCGATGATAAGCGCGAGTATCACACGATTGCCGGTTTGTTGATGGAAAATCTGCAGCATGTCCCCGAAGCGGGAGAAGAGGTGAAAATCGGCGACTACATCGTACGTACGCTGCAGGTCGAGAGCCACCGGGTACAGAAAGTGCAGATTATCCCGCCGCCGCCGCGGGAAGATGAACTGAGCTACGAAGTGTAATCCCCGCAGTCGATAGATACGCCCCGCTGGCGCTAGGCTTACCGAGGCTACAGGGAGAGTCCGCTCAGGTGGCCCGGATAAGGCATTAGCGCCGCTATCCGGGAAAACCACCGTGATAACCTTTCAACCTGCATCTGTCCGCTTCCCCGGTGGCGCTGCGCTTATCGAGGCTACAGGGAGAGTCCGCTCAGGTAGCCCGGATAAGGCATTAGCGCCGCTATCCGGGAAAACCACCGTGATAACCTTTCAACCTGCATCTGTCTGCTTCCCTGGTGGCGCTGCGCTTACCGGGGCTACAGGGAAAGTCCGTTCAGGTTGCCCGGATAAGGTGTTCGCGCCGCTATCCGGGAAAACCATTGTGGTAACCTTCAACCTGCATCTGTCGGCTTCCCCGCTGGCGCTGCGCTTACCGGGGTTACAGGGAGAGTGCGATCAGGTCGCCCGGATAAGGCATTAGCGCCGCTATCCGGGCCGGTAAAGTCGCTCCACCAGTCAATTCCGGTTAGTGTTTCTCAAGCAACTTCTTCACCTCTTTCCCGTCCTGGCTGTTTTTATTCCGTTCAATCCAGTCATTAAGCCGCTGTTTAGCTTCATCCTGCAGCTGTTTACGCAGTACCTGGTCAACCTGCAGACTGTAGCTCAGCGCCTGCCATTTCCCGTAGATACGCAGCGGAATCGCGGTCTGTTTGAGCTTGTCGATAAGCTTGCTTTCGCCTTTCCAGCCGCCCAGCAAGCGCACGTTAAAGCGCATATCGCACTCTTCTTTCAGCAAATTCAGGTCGCCCTGCCCGGTCAGCGCCATCATCTCTGATTGCCCCTGCAGGCTATGTAAGGTGACCTGTCCCTGCGCCAGCTGCAGCTCGCTGCTCATGGCATCGAGGCGGGTCGCGTTGTCGTAATTTTCCTGCGCCTGCACATTGGTGCTGCGCTCAACAGCCTGCTGCACGAGCTGCTGGAAGTTAAGCCCTTCAGTGCGGGTGTTCGCCATCTGTATCTGCGCATCCCCTTGCCAGCGACGACGGAAATCGTCGGCATCAATTCTTTCGCCGTAGAAATCTCCGCTTAAAGAGAGCTTACCGGTCAGATTGAGCGAATAGTTAAAGGCTTTCAGGATGGTGGCAATCTCAACGTTATCCAGTTTGGGCTGGAAAGAGGCTTGGGAGGTCTCTCCCCGCGCGTCGAGGGTGCCGGGCAACGATATCAGGCCGCCATCCAGTTCGCCCTGAAGCTGGTTGATGGTCAGCAGTCCGAGCTGATTACTGATGTCGCTTTTCACCTGAGTAAAGGTCATCCCACGCCACTGAAGCTGGTCGGCCGTCAGCGCCATATGGGCGGTAAAGCCGCGCAGGCTGTCGTAATCTTCCTGAATATCGCTGTCGGTAATCACCGGGCGCAGCTGCCTCGGCTGGCTTTGTCCCTGCTGGCTGGCGCCAGAGTCCGTCGCCGGTGAACCGTGCGTCAGCAGACTGTCGAGGTCAAGAGTCGTGGCGTGAAGATTGAGATTCCAGTCGGCCCGGTCGCCTAAAATCACGCTGGCGTTGCCGGCAATCGTGCTGCCGTTCGCCGTCAGATTGAGGTTATCGAAGCTTAGCTTTTTCTCGTCTTCCTGCCAGTTCGCCTGCATACTGCCCTGCCCGCTCACCCCGTTAGCCGGCAGCTCGGCGCCGCGCAGCTGCCAGTCGAGCCGGGAGATGTCAGCCTTCAGAGAGTGCGGATAGTCACCGCCCTGAACCTCAGCGGTGAAAGAGAGCGCCAGATCGCGCTGATCGCGGTTGATT
>OKVX01000261.1_pt1 | contig 29404 bp, 30 predicted proteins | sample 1606941 | NCBI WGS metagenome assembly OKVX01 (sample SAMN03281016, study PRJEB24777) | human gut metagenome | isolation source: fecal sample PR161 from 1 month old female Malay infant, caesarean... | reverse complement strand
ATCGCCAGACGTTTGCCGAATACCGTCAGAATCAGGCCCGCCATAATAAAGCCGAGACCGGCGAACTGCATCATGGTGATGGTTTCCCCCAGCAGCAGCGCACTGCTGGCAATCCCGGCAAACGGCACCAGCAAAGCAAACGGCGTGACACGCCAGGTTTCGTAGCGGCCCAGCAGACGGCTCCATAAGGTATATCCCACAAACGTGGAGAGATAAGCGAGATACATAATCGCGCCCACGGTCAGCAGGCTGATATGGGAAATACTGCTGACAATCGCGTCCGCACCTTCCATCCACAGCGACATCAGGATAAACGGAATAATCGGTACCAGCGCACTCCAGGCCACCAGTGACATCCCGTTACAGTCCGGTGTCTCTTTCATAATGATACGGTTGCAGATATTACCGCAGGCCCAGGAGAAGCCCCCGGCCAGGGTCATCATCAGTGCCATCAGCGGAATGTCGGTCAGACTGCCGCTGTCCCCGCCTTTCGCCAGCACGGTTAAACCGGCTACAGCGACAATAATGCCGATCACCTGGCTGATTTTCAGCGACTCTTTCAGAATCAGGCCACCCAGAACAATGGTGAAAAAGACCTGGGACTGCAATACCACAGAGGCGATCCCGGCCGGCATCCCGGCTTTGACCGCACTGAACAGAAAGGCAAACTGGCCGAAGCAGATGGTCAGGCCGTAAATAACCAGGCGGCTCAGGGCGATTTTCGGGCGCGGAATAAAGAAGACGGCAGGCAGAGCCACAAACAGAAAACGCAGTGCCCCGAGAAACAGCGGCGGAATGCCGGTGACACCCACTTTGATTACCACGAAGTTCACCCCCCAGATCACGGCGACCAGCAGGGCGATTAAAATATCATTAATTTTCATATCAGGTTTTTATCTCTCTTTTATTATTTTGATAATACGCGGAGCCACGCGCAGTATCAGACAGGAAGCGCCGTGAAAAATTAAGTCATTGTTAGTGCCATTGTAAAACAGCGCCGGGGAACCGATATCAACAGTCAGCGGGAAATTATTCGTAAACTGTTATGAAATACGGGAAAAACCGGCGGTGCGGATGATTGATCACCATCATATTGTACTTCTTTAACACAGTTATAATTCATCATGCAATTGTAAAATTGTTCTGAAGGGACGTGTCTGCGTCAGTGTCGCTGCCTGACACCGGGCAGAACCGTTCGACATTTTTGACGATCCCGTCGGTGCCATCGCCTGTCATGGTTATAACAAAAAAATTAAAACAAAATATATTCAGTAAGTTAAAAGGATTTTATTTCAGCTTTAAAATTGGCATAAACCCTGCATGACTGGTGGTGATAAGGCGGTATTTATCCGCTAAGAGAAGATATAGGAGCAATGTTGATGGAAAAAGTCATCACCGTCTGCCCGTATTGCGCCTCAGGCTGTAAAATTAACCTGAAGGTGGAGAACGGGAAGATCATTGGCGCGGAGGGCGCGAATGGTCACACCAATGAAGGAGAGCTCTGCCTGAAAGGGTATTATGGCTGGGACTTCATTCATGACACCAAGATTTTAACCCCCCGCTTAAAGACCCCCATGATCCGCCGTCAGCGTGGTGGCAAACTGGAACCGGTCTCCTGGGAAGAGGCGATTGAGTTTGCCAGTTCCCGCCTGTTGGCTATCAAAGAGAAGTACGGCCCGAAAGCGATTATGACTACCGGCTCATCCCGTGGTCCGGGTAACGAAGCCAACTTCGTGATGCAAAAATTTGTTCGTGCAGCAGTCGGCAGTAACAATATTGACTGCTGCGCACGTGTCTGACACGGCCCTTCGGTTGCAGGTCTGCAGCGTTCGGTCGGTAACGGCGCAATGAGTAACTCAATCGTCGAGATTGAGGATACCAAATGTATTTTTATCTTCGGTTACAATGCCGCAGATTCACATCCTATCGTCGCCCGTCGTATTGTTAAGGCGAAAGAGAAGGGTGCACAAATTATTGTCTGTGACCCGCGCTATATTGAATCAGCGCGTCTTGCTGACATTCATTTGGCACTGAAAAACGGTTCAAACATTGCGCTGATTAATGCGTTAGCGCATGTGATTATTGCGGAAAACCTGCACGATAAAGCCTTCATTGACGGCCATACCGAGCAGTTTGAGGAATACCGCAAGCTGGTTGAGCCGTACACACCGGAGTCCGTGGAAGCGATCACCGGTCTGAAAGCTGAGGATATCCGCAAAACAGCCCGTATGTATGCGAAAGCTGAAAATGCGGTCATTCTGTGGGGTATGGGTGTGACGCAGTTCTATCAGGGTGTGGAAACCGTCCGCGCACTGACCAGCCTGGCGTTACTGACCGGCAACCTGGGTAAACCGCATGTCGGTGTCGGCCCGGTCCGTGGTCAGAACAACGTTCAGGGTGCCTGTGATATGGGCGCACTGCCGAACACACTGCCGGGCTATCAGTATGTGGAAGACAAAGCCGCACTGGAGAAATTTGCCAAATTCTGGGGCATCGAAAAAATGCCTGCCGAAAACGGTATTCCGCTGAGTGAGGTTCCGCACTTTATCGACGAAGGCGTACTGAAGGCGCACTACGTGATGGGTGAGGATCCGCTTCAGACTGAACCGGATCTGGCCACTATCCGCCGCACCTTCGATAAACTGGAGCTGCTGATTGTCCAGGATATCTTTATGACCAAAACCGCGTCGATTGCTGACGTGATTTTCCCTGCCACTTCCTGGGGGGAGCATGAAGGTGTGTATACCGCAGCGGATCGCGGGTTCCAGCGCTTCTATAAAGCGGTTGAGCCGGTCGGCGATGTGAAACCGGACTGGGAAATTATCAGTCTGATGTCCACTGCCATGGGTTATCCGATGCATTACAACAACACCAAAGAGATCTGGGATGAGTTACGTGAACTCTGCCCTATCTACTATGGTGCGACCTACGAAAAAATGGCGGACCTGGCTTATATCCAGTGGCCGTGCCGCGATGTGGCGGACAGCGATCAGGGTACAGAATACCTGTACGACGGCGGTATCTTTGATACTCCGAACGGCAAAGGTCAGTTCTATACCTGTGAATGGCGTGCGCCGATCGACCAGGTCAGTGATGACTACCCGATGGTGCTGGCAACCGTCCGTGAAGTGGGGCACTACTCCTGCCGCTCCATGACCGGTAACTGTAAAGCACTGGCGGCACTGGCGGATGAGCCGGGCTATATCCAGATCAATACCGCAGATGCTGCTGCACTGGGGATTAAAGATCAGGAACTGGTCTGGGTGGCATCCCGTCAGGGTAAAGTTATCACCCGCGCGAATGTCAGTGAGCGTCCTAACAAAGGGGCGGTTTACATGACCTATCAGTGGTGGATTGGTGCGTGTAACGAGCTGGTGGCGGAAAACCTCAGCCCGATTACAAAAACACCGGAGTATAAATACTGTGCTGTCCGCGTCGAACCGATTGCGGATCAGAAACAGGCTGAGCATTATGTTGTTCAGGAATATACCGGTATTAAGCGCCGTCTGCGTGAAGCAGCGGAAGGGTGTTAATCCGTTCGTCTTAATATGATAAAAAACCGGCGCTCAGAAATGACCGCCGGTTTTTTTATATTTTCATTTTTTGTTTAATTATGATCTCAGTCGTATTCAGTTTCTGAATTTTGATCACATATTATTGCCTGAGAAATAAATGAACATATTACGACAGATATTCTGTTTCTTTTGCGATATGTTTTTATTTGCGAGATATTCTTATTTCAGTGGCTGCAGTTTAAATATCAGCTTAGTGATTATCTTCTTCGAATATATCCTGTACAGAAATACCTAACCGCTGCATACGGGATAATAATGTTGTCCGTTTCAGTCCCAGACGGGTTGCGGCACCCCGGGCACCGGCAACAACGCCGTTGGTGGCCTTCAGGGCAGCAATAATCCGGTCGCGCTCTTCGTCATCATTCTCCGGCGCGGCTGTCTGCATCCGTTTTTCCAGTGAGCTCGGGGTCTCCAGCGCCGTTTTCAGGCGTGAATGCTTTGGGATATTCAGCTCATGCAGCTGAATATTCAGGGTATTCCCGCGCGTCAGGATCACCGCCCGTTCAATCACATTTTCCAGTTCGCGCACGTTGCCGGGCCACGGATAGCGGCTCAGCTGCTCGAGGGCATCACGCGGAATGCAGTCGATATTGCGGTTCATCCGGCGGGCAATCTTCTGTGTAAAGTAGGTCGCCAGCAGCGGAATATCCTCCGGGCGCTCGCGCAGCGGCGGGATCCAGATAGGGAATACATTCAGCCGGTAGTAGAGATCTTCGCGGAACTCGCGCTCATCGGTCATGGATTTCAGGTTGCGGTTGGTGGCGGCAATCAGCCGCACATCCACCGGAATCACCTTATTACCGCCGATGCGTTCAATTTCCCGCTCCTGTAACACCCGCAGCAGTTTGGGCTGGAGATCCAGCGGCATATCGCCGATTTCATCAAGAAACAGGGTGCTTTTATCCGCCATTTCAAAGCGGCCGATATGAGTGGTGGTCGCGCCGGTGAAGGCGCCTTTGTCATGGCCGAACAGGTCGCTTTCCAGCAGCCCGGACGGGATGGCCGCGCAGTTCATTTTGATCATGCTGCGGTGATGGCGGTCACTCAGACGGTGGATGGCGCGGGCGATCAGCTCCTTCCCGGTGCCGGTTTCGCCGAGGATAAGCACGGTGCTGTCACTGGCGGCAACCAGATCCACCTGCTCCAGAATGTTGCGCATGGCATCACTCTGGAAAATGATTTCACTGAAACTTTCGTTGTTGTGAATCTGTTCGTTCAGCCACAGGTTTTCATGCTTGAGGCTGTCTTTCAGCCGGGTGATCTCTTCATAGGCTGCAGCATTATCCACCGCAATGGCAAACCGGGCGGCTATCTGCTTGAGCAGATTACAGTTATCGTCAGTAAAAATATGATTATTTTCATGAGATAATATCAGAACGCCCAGCGGCTTATGGTTAAATGCCAGCGGCAGCAGCAGGGTTTCTGTCATGCCCTGCGCACAGACATGCTGATACAGCGGATCCTCTGTGGCACTGTCGAGTGTCAGGCGCATCGGCTGGTTACTGTCCAGAACCTGTGCCAGATCAGGATGCAGTTCATCCAGATGATATAATGTCTTTTCTGCGGGTTTGCGGGCCTGGTAATAGCTGGAATAACAAAGATATACAGCAGAACTGTAATTATCACACAATGCAATGCTTATCTGGCTCAGCCCGAAAAACCGGTGGATCTCGCGGGAGACCTCAGCAACCAGGCCGTCCATCTCCAGATGGGAAAGCACTGAGTTGGTGATATCTACCAATATCCGGTACTGGTCACGTTCATGGCGTATGTGTTCGGTCTTGTCAGTGTTGTCCACAACGTCTCCGCTCGTCTTCGTCTTTCACATTCCTGATCCGGACGGATTGCCCTTAAAATTAATTCCCCTCTGCGTAGTTATAGGTATAAATAAGGTGCAGAGAGGTAATAACCATTATTGTAATGACTCTGTAAGAAAAGAATATCGCTGTCTGATTTAAGTTTGATCCAATCCCCTATTTTTCGGCGGGATGAAAACCTAATATATTATGACACATATTGATGATAGAAATTATCGTCAAAAATGTCGAACTGTGTGACGAATATTCTCATTATGACACACAGCGCGGCAGCTTTATTTATTAATACGCTGATTTCACTGAAATTAAAAAAAATGCCAGACTGGCACGATGCATGCTTATTTCCTGATTATTCTAACCAGAGGACGGCTGCACCGGAGTGCCGGATGTGAAGTCGCCGCGTATCATTCAGGAGAGTATGATGAACCGTTTCATCATTGCAGACCCAAAAAAGTGCATTGGCTGTCACACATGTGAAGTCGCTTGTGTTGTTTCGCATCAAGAGCAGGAAACCGGTATTGAAACAGTGGTGAAAGATGAATTCTTTCCCCGTATTCATGTGATGAAAGGGTACACCATCAGTACGGCGGTTGTCTGCCGTCAGTGTGAAGACGCACCGTGTGCCAATGTCTGCCCGAACGGCGCTATCAGCCGTAAAGATGATTTTGTGTATGTCGATCAGACCAAATGTATCGGCTGCAAAACCTGTGTGATTGCCTGTCCTTACGGCACCATGGAAGTGGTCAGCCGTCCTGTTGCACAACAGATCACTGCGCTGAACACCATTCCGCAGTACCGCGCGGAAGCCCACAAGTGCGATTTATGCCATACCCGTGCAGGCGGACCTGCCTGTGTGGAGGTGTGCCCGACTCATGCATTAATGGTGGTTGACCGTAATAAGATGGATGAGATTGTCAAAGAACGCCGCCGCCGCGCCGCATTTGAAATGCCGGCCGACCTGATGTCCTGAGGACAGACGGATGCATGAGGTGACGTTATGCCAGAATGCGCTTGATATTATCGAGCAGCAGGCAAAGCAGAGCGGGGCGCAGCGCGTCACCGCTGTCTGGCTTGAACTGAGTGCGGTATCCTGTATCGAAGAAGATGCCCTGCATTTCTGCTTTGATATCGTCTGCCGTGATTCACTGGCGGAAGGGGCTGAACTGCATGTCACCACCGTCCCGGCGCAGGCCTGGTGCCGGGAGTGTCAGAAACCGGTCAGTGTGGCCGGATTTAACACCGGATGTCCGCACTGCGGCAGCCATAACCTGCAGGTGGACAGCAGTGATGCCATGCAGGTCAGACAAATCGAAATTCAGTAGTCCGGTAAGGACTTATCAGTCAATCAGGAGCCGGTTATGTGTTTAGGTATTCCCGGGCAAATCGTTGCCGTGGGTGACTCTGTAACAGACAATGCGCAGGTGGAAGTATGTGGTGTCAGACGGGATGTGAACATCGCACTGGTTTGTGAGGGTGAGCCATCAGAAATGCTGGGGAAATGGGTGCTGGTTCATGTCGGTTTTGCCATGAGCATTATCGACGAACAGGAAGCCCGCGATACGCTGGATGCATTACTGGCTATGGAAAGTGTCGAAGAGGATGTGTCGTATTTTTTACGTGGTAATGCGTAGCGGTATGCTGTCCGGTAATTATGATTCCGGCGGCTGTTTCTCCGGCAGCGCGATGGTAAATAACGATACGCTGACCCTCTGCTATAACGGTAATCCGGTGTACCGTGACGGATCACGGACATCGTGGCAGTGCCTGGCCCGGGAAAAACCGGACGGCGGCTTTGAGAAATACGGCTCCGCACCGGGACTGCCGGAAGGGTACAGCGCTGACGTGAGCAATCCGAAGGTCTGGCAGCACCGCTACTGGCAGCTTAACCGCGCGGAAGTGGCCTGACGGCAGATAAAAAAAGACCGGCGTTTAAGCGCCGGTCTTTTTATGACAGACAATGATTACAGTGTGATGACACCAATCACGGCCATCACACTGAGAATGGTTGCCAGGCCGTAAAAGACCCAGCGTCCCGCAGGAACATGAATTTTCAGGTCATGCATGCAGTGGTGGATACGGTGAAGCGCACACCACAGCGGCAGGATAATCATCAGCAGCAGGAAAACCTTGCCGATAAAGCCCTGACAGAAGGCCAGGATACGGCTGTAACTGAGCATATCCGGTGCCACAGCAAACGGGACCAGAAAAGCCAGCAGCACAATAACGGCCGGTGAAACAATGGCACTCCACATGCCGCCTGCGCCAAACAATCCCCAGAAAACCGGTTCCTGTGAGCGTTTCGGATTCGGATTAATCATATCAGTTTCCTTCCTTATCACAGTAACGCAACGGCCAGAATGACGGCGTTAACAATGAGGGTCACCACCCAGAGCAGACGGACAATCGGCTCCGGTCCCATTTTTTCGTCTTTGATAACAATATTGACGGCTTTCGGTGCCAGCTGGAACCAGGTCACCGTGTGCAGCAGGGTACCGGCCAGAGTCAGGATATTAACCAGTACCACCACCGGATTCTGCAGGAAGTGGACATACCCTGCCCAGTCCGCCGGGCCGCCCTTAAGACAGTAAACGCCGTATATAACCAGCAGGCTGAACCAGAGCTGGACCACTGCGGTACCTTCCCGCAGCATGTAAAAACGGTAAAAACCGAGTTTATTCCACCATGTCGGTGTCATTTCACGCACATAAGGCTTACGTTTGGTCGTCATTTCTCTCTTCCTTATTGTGGTTTCAGACGGGCAATAATGTAATCTTCCGCACTGGCGGCTTTACCCTGCTGAATAGCGGCTGCCGGGTCCACATGTTTCGGACAGACTTCCGAGCAGTAACCCACGAAGGTACAGGTCCATACACCGTTATCGCCGTTGATTTGTTTCATCCGCTCTTTTTTACCGTGATCGCGGCTGTCGGTGTTATAGCGCTGTGCCAGTGTCAGCACACCCGGGCCGAGGAATTCCGGATTCAGACCAAACTGCGGACAGGCCGCGTAGCACAGACCGCAGTTAATGCAGCCGGAGAACTGATGGTATTTTGCCATCTGTCCCGGAGTCTGGTTATTCGGGCCTTCGGACGGTTTGCGGTCATTGCCGATAATATAAGGCTTGATAGCTTCCAGGCTCTCGATAAAGTGCGTCATATCCACAACCAGATCGCGTTCGATCGGGAAGTTGCCGAGTGCCTCAATGTCCATGCCCTGCGGATATTCGCGCAGGAAGGTTTTACAGGCGAGCTTCGGCACCTTATTGACCATCATGCCGCAGGAGCCGCAGATAGCCATCCGGCAGGACCAGCGGTAGGAGAGATCCGGCGCCAGGTTGTCTTTGATATAGCCCAGCGCATCCAGCAGTGAGGTCTGCTCATCGTAAGGCACCTGATACGTGACAGCATGCGGCTCATTATCCGTTTCCGGGTTATAGCGCATCACTGACATTTTCAGCATTTTCATCTCAGCCATTGACGTTTTCCTTCTCTTTTGCCGCCTGTTCAGCCGCTGCCGCTTCACCACCGTAGACACGTTTTGCCGGGGCGGATTTGGTTATCTTCACATCACTGTATTCCAGATGCGGCGAACCGTCCGGATTGTGGAAGGCGAGGGTGTGTTTCAGGAAATTGACATCGTCGCGCTCAGTACAGCCTTCATCCAGACGCTGGTGCGCACCGCGTGATTCTTTACGGTTAAAGGCGGAGTGCGCCATACATTCCGCGACATCCAGACCAAAGCCCAGCTCAATAGTGTAGAGCAGGTCGGTATTGAAGACAGAAGAGCGGTCAGTGATTTCAACGCGTCTGAAGCGCTCTTTCAGCTCAGCCAGTTTATCGATGGTTTTCTGCATCAGTTCCGGTGTGCGGTAGATACCGCAGCCTTCTTCCATTGCCTCACCCATCTCATCACGCAGTTTTGCCCAGTTTTCAGAGCCTTTCTGGTTCATCAGCGCTTTCAGATTGTTTTCAATGTCAGCGGTACGGGCATCGATAGCATTACTGTTGGCAGCGTGTGTTTCCTGTGCGTGCTTAGCCGCTTCTTCCCCGGCCAGACGACCGAAAACCACCAGTTCCGCCAGTGAGTTGGAACCGAGGCGGTTAGCGCCGTGCAGACCGACGGAGGAACACTCACCGACAGCAAACAGCCCTTTGATGCGGGTTTCACAGCGCTGGTCGGTTTCGATACCGCCCATGGTGTAGTGCGCGGTCGGACGGACAGGGATCGGCTCTTTGACCGGGTCCACGCCGACATACGCTTTCGCCAGCTCGCAGATAAACGGCAGGCGCTCCAGCAGTTTTTTCTCGCCGAGATGACGCAGATCCAGATAAACCACATCACCACGGTTGGTTTTGATAGTCCGGCCTTTGCGCCACTCGTGCCAGAACGCCTGGGAGACTTTATCGCGCGGGCCGAGTTCCATGTATTTGTTTTCCGGATGGCCGAGCGGGGTTTCCGGCCCCATGCCGTAATCCTGCAGATAGCGGTAGCCGTTTTTGTTGACCAGAATACCGCCTTCGCCGCGGCAGCCTTCCGTCATCAGAATACCGGAACCCGGCAGACCGGTCGGGTGATACTGAACGAATTCCATATCCCGCAGCGGCACGCCGTGACGGAAAGCCATGCCCATCCCGTCGCCGGTGACAATCCCTCCATTGGTATTATAGCGGTAGACACGACCGGCGCCGCCGGTGGCCATAATCACGGAGTTGGCGCGGATCTGAACTTTTGTCCCTTCCATCATGTTGAGAGCCACCAGGCCGCGCACATGGCCTTCATCCACAATGATATCGAGGACAAAATGCTCATCAAAACGCTGAATCTGCGGGTATTTCAGAGAGGTCTGGAACAGGGTGTGCAGCATATGAAAGCCGGTTTTATCGGCGGCAAACCAGGTCCGCTCGATTTTCATACCGCCGAAACGGCGCACGTTGACGGAACCGTCTTCTTTGCGGCTCCACGGGCAGCCCCAGAGTTCCAGCTGGGTCATTTCTGTCGGACAGTGTTCGACAAAATACTCCACCACATCCTGCTCACATAACCAGTCGCCCCCGGACACCGTATCACTGAAATGATAATCATAGGAATCATGGGATTGTGTCACAGCCGCAGAGCCACCTTCTGCGGCCACGGTGTGACTGCGCATCGGGTAAACTTTTGAGATCAGAGCAATTTTCAGGTTCGGGTTAGCTTCCGCAGCGGCAATCGCCGCCCGCAGCCCTGCACCGCCTGCTCCGATAATTGCGATATCGGCATTAAAGGTTTGCACTGTGCTTCTCCATTGTTCAGGTAAATCGAAAGTTAAAATGTAAAAACGAAATCTGAAACGGGTACTTAAAATTGTTATCAGTAACCGAATCCTTTCAGTTGATAAAAACGCTAATCATTTTCGGTTACTGACTGGTTATAAAATCACATTCTGTTCAAAGTATAGCGAATAGCTGATCGTTTAAATTTGATATAACCAAGGGTTTTAAGCGCTAATTTTGCATTTTTGCGGATGAATAACCGGATATTTCAGGTAATCACCTAAGTAATTACTTGTGTGTAGTTATTTTGTTTTATTCCGGTTACATAAAATATACAGGGTAAACATATAATTAGCGCTAAAAGCATAGCGTATATCAGCGGCAGCACAATAACTAAATCTCAGAGGTGTGAATCAGACAGAAAACCGGCGGAAAATCAGTCGGTTTACGGGTATTTCCTGCGGGAAAATCCGGATGTTGCGGATATGTGATATTTATCACGATTATGGATTATTTCGCTCTTATTTTTGGTGTTTTGTTTTCGTTTTTGCTCATTATCAATCATAAAGGAAGAAAAAACGGCTAAGCTATAACCATAATAAAGGAACATGACTGAGAGGAACCCATGTCTGATTCACCTGTCAATGAAGCGGATGTCATTATCATCGGCGGTGGCGCAACCGGTGCCGGGATGGCGCGGGACTGTGCCCGGCGCGGCCTGCGTACCCTGTTGCTGGAGCGGTTTGATATCGCGACCGGCGCGACCGGCCGCAACCACGGCCTGCTGCACAGCGGTGCCCGATATGCGGTGACGGATCCGGAATCCGCCCGGGAATGTATTTCGGAAAACCGGATTCTGCGGCGCATTGCCCGCCACTGTGTCGAGGAAACCGACAGCCTGTTTATCACACTGCCGGAAGATGATATGGCATACCCGGCCACGTTTATTGAAGCCTGCCGCGCAGCAGGTATTGATACTCAGGTGATGTCCCCGCAGGAGGCACTGCGTTTTGAACCGTCGGTAAACCCGGCGCTGCTGGGTGCGGTTAAAGTGCCGGACGGTACCGTGGATCCGTTCCGTCTGACTGCCGCCAATATGCTGGATGCGCGGGAGCACGGTGCGCAGGTGCTGACTTATCACGAAGTCACGGATGTGCTGCGTCAGGGCGACCGGGTGACCGCCGTTATCCGCTGTATGCGCCGGTGGTGGTTAATGCGGCAGGGATCTGGAGTCAGCGTATCGCCGGTTTTGCCGGGGTGCATATCAGCATGCTGCCCGCCAAAGGATCACTGCTGATCCTCGGGCACCGCCTTAACCAGCGTGTTATTAACCGCTGCCGCAGACCGGGTGATGCGGATATTCTGGTGCCGGGGGATACCATTTCCCTGATCGGCACCACTTCTGTTCATATTCCTTATGATGATATCGACAACATGATTGTCACGGCGGATGAGGTCGATACCCTGATCCGCGAAGGCTCACGGCTGGCACCGGCGATGGCGCAGGCGCGTATTCTGCGGGCGTATGCGGGTGTCCGTCCGCTGGTGGCGGCGGATGACGACCCGACCGGGCGCAGTATCAGCCGGGGGATTGTGCTGCTGGATCATGAAAAACGCGACGGACTGCGCGGCTTCCTCACGATCACCGGCGGCAAGCTGATGACTTACCGGCTGATGGCGGAGTGGGCGACAGACGCGGTGTGCGCGAAGCTGGGTATAACGGCGCACTGTTCCACGGCGGAGGAGCCGCTGCCGGGCTCGGCGCATTCGGCGGAACAGACATTGCGTAAAGTGATCTCCCTTCCTGCCCCGTTACGCGGATCGGCGGTGTACCGTCACGGCGATCGCGCGGCAGAGTTGCCGCACTCCACGCGGCTCGATAAAAGCCTGGTCTGTGAGTGTGAAGCGGTCACTGCCGGTGAGGTGCGCTATGCCACCGAAAGCCTGACGGTGAATAACCTGCTGGATCTGCGCCGCCGCACCCGTGTCGGCATGGGCACCTGCCAGGGCGAGCTGTGTGCCTGCCGTGCGGCGGAGCTGCTGACTCAGCTGAAAGTCACCACTGCTGAAAAATCCGAGACCGAACTGATGCACTTTCTGAATGAACGCTGGAAAGGTGTGCGTCCGGTGGCGTGGGGAAATGCGCTGCGGGAGAGTGAATTTACCGGCTGGGTGTATCAGGGATTGTGCGGGCTGGAAAACAGCGGGACAGAAGAACAGGGAGAGCAGCATGAAATATGATGTGGTTATCGCGGGTGGCGGCCTTGCCGGTCTCTCCTGCGGCGTGAAGCTGGCAGAGAGCGGACTGAGCTGCGCCATTATCAGCGCCGGACAGAGCGCGCTGCATTTCTCATCGGCGTCACTGGATCTGCTCTCGGCGCTGCCGGACGGGCAGCAGGTCACGGAGCCGCTTTCGGCACTGGCGGCGCTGGCACATCAGGCTCCTGCTCATCCTTACAGTGTGATAGGGGAAAGCGCGGTGCGCCGCTGCGTGTCACAGGCAATGGCGCTGTTACAGCAGGATGCCTTGCCGTTGCAGGGATCGGCGGAACGTAATCACTGGCGTCTGACCCCGGCCGGACAATGGCGGATGAGCTGGCTGACACCGGATGTGGTGCCGGTTCTCTCCGAAAAAATGACGGCAGGCTGGCAGCCGGCTGCGGTTATCAGTATTACCGGTTTTCTTGATTTTCAGGCGGAAATGGCTGCGGCCGCACTGACCCGTCAGGGATATCCGGCGCAGGCGTATACCCTGCATCTGCCGTGCCTGGATAAATTACGCAATAACCCGAGTGAGTTTCGCTCTGTCAATATTGCCCGTGTGCTGGATTTACCACAGAACCGGCAGGAGCTGGCTGATGAACTGGCGCAGTGCGGGATCACAGAACAAACCCTGATTTTACCGGCCTGTTTCGGGGCGGAAAACAGTGACGGAATTACCTTTTTACAGCAGCAGCTGAATAAAGCCGTTTATCAGTTGCCGACCCTTCCGCCGTCACTGTTGGGGATCCGTCTGCATCAGGCATTACTGCGCCGTTTCCGCCGTGCGGGCGGATTTGTGATGCCGGGGGACAGTGTCATTTCTGTCCGTCGTGACGGTGAGCGGATCACTCAGCTGTTTACCTGCAATCACGGTGATATTCCGGTACAGGCTGAGCAGTTTGTGCTGGCGACCGGAAGTTTCTTCAGTAACGGGCTGGCGAGCGATATTGATCATATTTATGAGCCGCTGCTGAATCTGAATCTGACCGAAACCCTGCCGCGCCGGGAATGGACATCGGCGGATCTGTTTGCCCGTCAGCGCTATCTGGAAGCCGGGGTGGCGACAGATGCATATCTGCATCCGGCGGATGCGCACGGCACTATCACTAACCTCTATGCCGCCGGGGCGGTACTGGGCGGGTATAACCCGTTACAGGAGGGATGCGGTGCGGGTGTTTCTCTTGTCACTGCGATGTACGCAGCGGAACAGATTCTGGCGCAGATTGGTGCGGGAAGCACGATGCCGGTAACGGAGGAATTGGCATGAGTACGGGACAAACACAGTTCGAGAATTGTATCAAATGTACAGTCTGCACAACTTACTGCCCGGTGGCGAAGGTAAATCCGGATTATCCCGGCCCGAAACAGGCGGGGCCGGACGGCGAGCGGCTGCGCCTGAAAGACGCCATGCTGTATGATGATGCGCTCACCCTCTGCACCAACTGCAAACGCTGCGAAGTGGCGTGCCCGTCAGATGTCCGTATCGGGGATATTATCGCCCGCGCCAAACTGACGTATTCTCCGTCACGGCCTAAGATCCGCGACGCAATTCTGAGCCACACCGATCTGATGGGATCACTCTCCTCGCCGTTTGCGCCGGTGGTTAATACCATCACCGGCCTGAAACCGGTGCGCAAACTGCTGGATACTGCTCTGAAAATTGATCACCGCCGCGAGTTGCCGAAATATTCTTTCGGTACTTTCCGCCGCTGGTACAAAAAACAGCAGGAAAAACAGGCAAAATTCGGCGAACAGGTCGCGTACTTCCACGGTTGTTATGTGAATTATAACCATCCGCAGCTCGGTAAAGATGTGATTAAGGTCTTTAACAGCATGGGGATCGGCGTGCAGTTGCTGGAGCGGGAAAAATGCTGTGGTGTGGCGCTGATCGCTAACGGTTTTGCAAAGCAGGCGAAAAAACAGGCGGCGGTGAATGTGGAATCCCTCACCAAAGCCATTGTTGAACAGAAGATGCCGGTGATTGCGACATCCTCCACCTGTGCTTTTACCCTGCGGGATGAATATCCGCATATCCTGGATGTGGATACCGCGCCGCTGCGCGATAACATAGAGCTGGTGACCCGTTATCTTTACCGGCTGATGCAGGACGGGCGCAAGCCGGTGCTGCGCCACACGCCGCTGAAAGTCGGTTATCACACGCCGTGCCATATGGAAAAAATGGGCTGGACGGCCTATTCCCTTGAGCTTATCCGCTCAATTCCGGGGGTGGAACTGATCGTGCTGGATTCACAATGCTGTGGTATCGCCGGAACTTACGGGTTTAAAAAGGAAAACTACGAAACATCTCAGGCGATTGGTTCCCCGCTGTTCCGCCAGATAGAGGAAAGCGGTATTGATCTGGTGATCAGTGACTGTGAAACCTGCAAATGGCAGATTGAGATGTCCACCAGCAAAAAATGCGAACACCCGATATCTCTGCTGGCGCGGGCGCTGGCATAAATAAAGGATGACAGAAATCGGCTGAATATTACGTATAAACCGCATTTTCTATTCACTTTCCTCTTCCGCCCGGTGCTAGCATCGGGCGGATTTTTAAAGAAGATGATAAAGATATTGAGAGGAAAATGAACAACTTCGCATCACATTCAGTCACTAAATATATTATTGCCGTCTCCGTGGTATTCCTGCTTTCCGCCTGCTCAAGCCGCCTGCCGAATCACACCGAACAATCTGATTTTCTGAGTGACTATCAGCGCCTGACCGAAACAGAAACAGCTTCCGGCGAGGTGATTAAATCCTGGCATGCTGACGATTTCACCGCAGAAAGCCCGAAAACAAAGCTTATCTTTACGCCGGTTGTGTTTAAGCCGCTGAATGAAAATAACAAAATGGGTAAACAGTTTATGACTGTACTGCTCAATTACACCAATCAGCAGATCAAAAGTGAGCTGGCAAAACGGTATCAGCTGACAGAAACTGCCGCACCGGGTGTGCTGCGTTTTGAGGGCGTGGTTACTGCCGTTAAGGTCACCAACAAAGATTTCAAACCCTATGAGGTCTTACCGGTGATGCTGATTGTCGCCGGAACACAGCTGGCAATCGGTAACCGTGATGCGGATACGTCAATGTATTTTGAATGGAAAATCACCGATTCCGTATCAAAAAAACCGTATCTTGAAGCGATCCGCAAAAATAAAGGTGAGCAGATGAGTAATAAGGATCAGACCATCACCTTACAGGAACTGAAAGCAGCGGTTGATACGATCGCCGCAGAGATCCTGCCCGCCGCATAATGAATACCGGCGGCGGATTACAGACAATAACGCCCGGTTATCCCGGGCGTTATTGAACAGAATAATAAGCAGATTAATACAGCCAGTCGCGACCCATGCGGTCAGCAGCCATAATAGCGGCATAGACCTGGTCAGAATCGACTTCAAACGGCATGTTGTAGATGGTTTCGTTGTCCGCGCAGCTCAGCTCGGCAACCGCCATCACTTTCTCTTCCAGCTCGGTACCGATGCTGTCCACACCCAGTTCTTCCAGGGTGATTGGCAGACCGACCTGGGCACAGAACTCCAGTACGGTTTCCAGCTCTTCCGCCGGGGCATTTTCCAGTACTAACTGCACGAGGGTACCGAACGCCACTTTTTCACCGTGGTACATGTGGTGGCACTCTTCCAGCGCGGTAAAGCCGTTGTGGATTGCATGTGCCGCCGCAAGACCGGCACTTTCAAAGCCCAGCCCGCTGAGCAGGGTGTTGGCTTCAATGATGTTTTCCACCGCTTTGGTGCTGACCCCGGCTTCCACCGCCAGTTTGGCTTTGATGCCGTCGCTGAGCAGAGTATCAAAGCAGAGATTCGCCAGTGTCAGTGCCGCCAGTGTGGTACTGCCGCCGGCCATAGTGGCTTTTCCGGCTGCACTGCATGCACGCGCCTCAAAGTAAGTGGCCAGAGCATCACCCATTCCGGCAACCAGCAGACGTGCCGGCGCGCGGGCAATGATATTGGTATCCATCACCACCACGTTCGGGTTCTGCGGATAGAACAGGTAGCTGTCGAACGCACCGAGTTCATTATAGATAACGGACAGTGCGCTGGTCGGCGCATCCGTTGATGCGATAGTCGGGGCGATGATCACCGGCAGTTTGGCAAAATGCGCCACGGCCTTGGCGGTATCCAGTGTTTTACCGCCGCCCACACCCAGTACCGCCTGGCATTTGTGGTTTTTCGCCAGTTTGGTCAGACGGTCGATCTCCTCGTGAGTACACTCGCCGCCGAAGGTTTCAAAGACACCGCTGACTTCGTATTCGCTCAGGCTGTCATTCACAATATCGCCCACCAGTTCGCGGACAAATTTATCAGCAATCACCAACGTTTTTTCCGCTAATGGTCTGATGTATTTACCCACATGGTAAAGCGCGTCCGGACCCTGAATGTATTTGGCCGGGGATTGGATCACTTTTAACATACTCAAACTCCTGAATGCATTCGCGTTATGGTGTCAGTGAGGGATATTCCGTCTGAATCAGACTAACAGTTACAGTAACGGATATGTGAGAGCTGACGCACTGTACGGGCCGGGAGCACGGGGGCAGATCGGGAAAATGTGATACAGACGACAGCGCAGAGGCAGGATAGCGCCTCTGCGTGTCAGAAAAATGAACAATCAGTGATGCGCGGGCAGGGAGCCGTCAGCGCGTTGCGCAAAAAAAGAGCGCAGGATCAGATTAAGCAGTACGCCGTAAGCCGGCAGGAAGAACAGCATGCAGATAGTGACTTTGAAACTGTAATCCACCAGGGCTATTTCCACCCAGTTTGCCGCCATAAACGGATCGGTACTGCGCCAGAAGGCGATAAAGAAGAAGGCCAGGGTATCGATCAGGTTACCGACAAACATCGCGGCAGCCGGTGCCACATACCAGCGGCGGTTCTGACGCAGGCGGTTAAAGACATTCACATCCAGAATCTGTCCGAGGGCATAGGCCATAAAGCTGGCGGCGGCAATCCGCGCCACAAACAGGTTGAAGTGTGACAGTGCCTCAAAACCGGCCCATTCCCCCTGAAAGAACAGGGCGGAGACCACATAGGAAATCGCCAGAGCCGGGATCATCACCGAGGTAATAATCCGCCGTGCCAGCGGTGCGCCGTAGATACGGACGGTCAGGTCAGTCGCCAGGAAAATAAACGGAAACGTGAAAGCCCCCCAGGTGGTATGGAAGCCGAAAATGGTGATCGGCAACTGCACCAGGTAGTTACTGGAGGTAATGATCAGAACATGAAAAAGTGATAACCAGATAAGCGCAGTGCGCCGCTGGCGGGCAGATAAATCAAACATATTGTACCTTTTTGGTGGTTGGGGTGAGGGAACCCAATAATCTCAGCGCGCAATAATACGCCGTTTGCGCAACAAAAGCAAAGGACTCTCCCGGAGGGAAAACGGCCCGGAAGATTAAAAACACAGAAGCGGCGCCGGGCTTTTATTTCCGGTATAATTCCCGGATTCGTTACTTAACAGGACAATCATGATGTCTGATACTTTTTCCTGTGCCGATAAAACACTCGACACACTCGGGCTGCGCTGCCCGGAGCCGGTGATGCTGGTGCGTAAAACCATCCGCGGGATGAATACCGGTGAAGTTTTGCTGGTGGTGGCGGATGATCCGGCAACCACGCGGGACATTCCGGGGTTCTGCCGTTTTATGGAGCATGAGCTGGTGGCCCAGGAGGCTGAAACCGCGCCGTACCGCTATCTGATCCGCAAAAAAGAGAGTGCGCTGTAATCCATCTTTCAGGGACTGAACCATGCTTGACCGCTTTGATACCTTTCTGCTGGCGCAGAAACGCTCGTCTCTGACCGGCTGGCGCCGGTTTATCCTTGAATTCTGGTTTTTTGGTCTGAAAGAGGCACGGGCGTGCCTGTTTGCCGCCTTCTTTTTCCTCGCCCTGTTTCTGGTGCCTGCCGCCGGTGTCGCCGGGATCCCCCGTTATGATTTTCTGCTGATCCTGGCGGTCCTGTTTCAGGCTGCTATGGTGTGGAAAAAGCTGGAAACCACGGATGAACTGAAAGCCATCTGTATTTTCCATGTGGTCGGTTTTGTCATGGAGTTGTTTAAAACCTCATCCGCTATCGGTTCGTGGAGTTATCCTGATGAGGCGTATACCAAATTATGGAATGTGCCGTTATTCACCGGGTTTATGTATGCGGCTGTCGGCAGTTATGTGATTCAGGCGTGGCGCTTCCTGAACGTCCGGATTGAAAACTTCCCGCCGTACTGGCTGGCGACCCTGATTGCGCTGGCGATTTATGTGAATTTCTTTGCTCATCACTTCACCGGCGATTACCGCTGGTATCTCACCGCCTTTATTCTCGGGCTGTATGCGCGGACCATGGTTTATTACACGCCGTATGATAAAGAGCGCAAAATGCCGTTGTTACTGAGTTTTGTGCTGATCGGCTTTTTTATCTGGCTGGCGGAAAACTTCGGTACCTTTTTCGGTGTCTGGCAGTATCCGAACCAGATCGGGGCGTGGGCGACCGTGCATGCCGGAAAATGGGCATCCTGGTCGCTGCTGGTGATTGTCACCTTCACGATTGTGGCCTATCTCAAGCACATTAAAGCCACGATCCTGGTGGTGAGATAAAAAAAGGGATGCCGCAGCATCCCTTTTCAGTCAGTAACCCGTGGTTATTTTTTCATGACCCGCAGCAAGCGGACAGCGTTGGCAGTCACCAGTGCGGTCGCACCGGAGTCAGCCAGAACCGCAACCCACAGGCCGGTCAGCCCCATCAGGGTGGTGACCAGGAACACGGCTTTCAGACCCAGAGCGATAGTAATGTTCTCGCGGATAATCTTACGGGTGGCCCGCGACAGCGTGATGACTTCGGCAATGCCGGTCAGGCGGTTGTGAGTCAGTGCAGCATCGGCGGTTTCCAGTGCCACATCGGTCCCGCTGCCCATGGCAACCCCGATACTGGCGGCTTTCATTGCCGGGGCATCATTGATACCGTCGCCGACCATCATGGTGTGATGTTCATTATTCAGCGCCATCACCGCTTTGACTTTATCTTCCGGCATCAGTCCGGCCCGGAAATCCATGCCGATGGTACCGGCGATAGCGGCCGCCGCACGCGGGTTATCCCCGGTCAGCATCACGGCGCTGACACCCATCGCTTTCAGTTGTCCGATAGCTTCAATGGCATCACTGCGCAGGGTATCCTGCATGGCGATAAGTCCGGTCAGCCGGTTGCCTGCAACCACAGCTACGACAGTTTTTCCTTCATTTTCCAGCCGGGTCACTTCTGCCGCAGCGGCATCGGTCAGCAGGCCGTCTGCCAGTTTACCCGGTGCGCTGACCAGGATGGTCACACCGCTGAGTTCACCTTCAACCCCTTTACCGGCATGGGCTTTACGGTTTTCCGCTTCGGTGATAGTCAGCCCCAGAGCTTCAGTGCGCTCCAGAATCGCTTTGGCTAACGGGTGATGTGATCCGCTTTCCACGGCGGAGGCAAACGTCAGCACATCCGCATCACTGTGACTATTCAGGGCAACAATATCAGTCACCTGCGGTTTACCCTCTGTCAGCGTACCGGTTTTATCCAGCGCGACAGTGGTCACGGTACCCAGCTGCTCCAGTGCGGCACCGCCTTTGATCAGCGCACCACGGCGGGTGGCGGCGGCCAGCGCGGAGGTGATAGCCGCAGGGGTGGAAATTACCAGTGCACACGGACAACCAATCAGCAGCAGTGTCAGACCACGGTAGATCCACGGATACCATTCCTGGCCCATAAACAGCGGCGGAATAACAATCACCAGGGCGGAGAACAGCATAATCATCGGCGTATAGTAGCGGCTGAAACGGTCGATAAAGCGTTCGATTGGCGCACGGCGCTCTTCCGCTTCCTCAATCAGTGTCAGAATACGGTCGATGGCGTTCTGACCCTGCTCGGAGACCACTTTCATCTGCACTGCGCGATCCACTGACAGCGAACCGGCAGCCACTTTTTCACCCTGTGCCCGCTCAACCGGGACGGATTCCCCGGTCAGGGCGCTTTCGTCAAAGCTGGCAAACTCACTGAGAAGTTCGGCATCTGTCGGCAGACGGCCGCCAGGTGCGATTTCAATAATGTCGCCGGGACGCAGCTGTGCAACCGGCACGGATACTTTCTGCCCGTCCTTAATCACCACCGCATCTTCCGGCACCAGCGCCATCAGCGCGCTGACTCCCCGCCGTGCACGGCCTGCCGCATAGGATTCCAGCATTTCGCCCAGCAGGAACAGCAGGATAACCATGGCCGCTTCTTCAGTGGCGCCGATAATTATGGCGCCGACTGCCGCGACCGTCATCAGCGTTTCAATCGCAAACGGGGTGCCGGAGCGGATAAGACGCAGCGAGCTTTTGGCGATCGGGAACAGCCCGATCAGCGTTGAGGCGATAAAGGCGTATTTGCCCAGCACCGGATTTACAAACTCCAGGGCGTAGCTGAGGGCAATCAGCACCGCCAGAATCAGCATCGGCGTTGCCTGTTTCAGAAGGCTCTGCTCTTCTTTTTTCTTCGGTGCGGCACTGCCGCTGTTCAGATCCCAGAGGACAAACCCGGCCTGCTGAACAGCACTGGTCACATCCGCGCGGACATCCCCGGCGGCATCCACCACCAGTTTTTCGGTGGCAAACATCACTTTTGCCTGGGTGACCGCCGCAATTTTCAGAACGGCAGTTTCAATCTTGCGTGCACAGCTCGGGCAGTCCATCCCTTCCACCTGCCAGTTGTAACGCTGGCTGCCGCTTAATTCAGGCGGCGCGGTATCATCGGTGGCAGCGTGATCGTGTGAACAGCAGCTGCCGTGTGCGTGTTCATGACCGGCGTGGTCATGGTCGTGTTCAGAATGCGCATGATCGTGCGGGGCATGACCATGCGCACGGGACTCATCGTCGTCGTGTTCCGGATGCTCATGCTCACTGGGATCGTGTGCGGTATGGTCGTGTGTCTGATGAGCCTGTGATTCACTCTTTCCGCCGGTGGTGCAGGCAGATTTGCTGCCGCAGCAACTGCTGGTATGAGTGTGCTCATGATGTTCTTTGTTCGGGTGCATAAACACCTCCCTGTTCAACGGTGAGTTGATGTTAATTTTTCTCATTAACAGGAAGTGTACACATTGGAGTCTACTCCAGAGTCAACAACAGGGGCGCATAATTATTGGCAAATTGTGCGCTCCTGTTGTCAGGGGCAGAATTACATCAGCGTGATGGCGCGGACAATCAGGAAATGTCCGAGGAAATAGAAGGTGGAATAGACCGCTTTGGCCAGTTTAAAGGTAAACAGGAAGCGGTTAATCAGCCACAGGATCAGGTTCAGCACCAGACAGAATGCCCCGATCATCAGGGAGAAGTTGTAATCGGTACCCAGCCCGAAGAACTGCTCTCCGGCAAGCCAGCCCATCACCAGCGCACTGAGCAGCGCTGTCAGCACCGGTACTTTATGATCGCCGAGTTTGTACCAGAGCAGCGCGAGTACCGCGATGGCAATCACCGGTACGGCAATCATCAGCGGAATATAGAAGGTGAAATTATTGAGCAGGGCGAAACTCAGGGCATAGAGCAGATAAAACACGGCACTGGTATACAGTGACAGGTCGATTTTATTATCAGCAACCAGGCGGATGGTATCGGAGACAATGGCCACTAACAGCCCGACACACACCAGATATCCGGAGATATCCAGCCCGTAATCCCCGCTCCACGCCCACAGCAGCAACAGCAGCAGGGTGACGGGACGGAAAACCCAGCGCTGCCAGTTTGGTCCCCGGTAGGCGGCGTCGATATAGAGCCAGCCGGAAAAAAGTACAGCAATAAATGGCCAATTCATAGGGTGTCCTTGAGGTATGTTGATGGCGATTAACACCTGAATATTTGATAATATCCCGTATTTACAGAACACGATCAACCAGATTGCAGGAAAACAACCATACTCATGAACAAATTCGGTTTGTTAGGTTTTATTGTCGCCGCTTTGATTATTATCCTGGCGACCCGCCGCTTCTTTGAACAGCGCAAACAAAATGAGATAAACGACCACTCTGCGGTGGTGACATATCAGGTCACGGTGACAGAGAAAAAGGATTATCCGTACCCGAATATGCGTTCCCGTGAGCGGGATGTGGTTTTCCCGGAAACCTTCCGTTATGAGGTGCATTTCACGCCGCTGTCGGGGAAAACCATTGTGGTGTACATCAAAGAGGATGAATATAAAGAGATTACCCTGCATTCACGCGGAACGCTGTCAATGCAGGGGACGCGGTTTATCCGTTATGAGCCGCTGCGCTGATCAGGGTTTATCCTGATCTTTCAGTTCTGCCTGCTGGCGGCGCAGCAGGGCGAGCAGTTCAAACACACCGAATAAAAAGACACGTACTTTACCGGCGGCTGTCAGTTTCTTATCCTGCGGCTGACCGGCATTGAACAGCGACATCAGCAGCCCGTGCATCACCACCATAAAAAAGGTGGCGATATGCATAAAGATATTCAGCGGTTTCGGGAACGGATGCACCAGGCTGAAAATCAGAAAACCCCAGACGGCCAGCATCAGTATGCGGCCAATATTAATCAGGAACATACGGACTCCTGTTCAGTCGTCTGCGTCTGACGCAGATAAAGACGATACGCAACCTGGCCGGCCACCTTCTCCCGGTGGCACACCCAGTTACCCGGAACAACCAGTGTGTCTGATTCCGCCTCGGCTTCAATGTAGATCATTGCTTCCGGGCTGAGCCAGTTATTCTGCTCCAGTAAATCAACGGTTTCCTGAAGCAGCCCTTTACGGAACGGCGGGTCGAGAAACACCACATCAAACGGTGTTCCCGGCTGTGCCAGAAACTGCAGGGCGCTCTGATTAACGACAGTCGCCTGTTCACATTTGAGCAGACGCGCATTGGCGCTGATCTGAGCCGCAACAGCGCGGTTGAGTTCCGTAAATGTCACGGCGGAGGCATAGCGGGAAAGCGCCTCAAAACCGAGTGCGCCGCTGCCTGCAAACGCATCAAGACAGCGTGCGCCGTTAATCACCGGCATCAGCCAGTTAAACAGGGTTTCGCGCACGCGATCAGTGGTCGGGCGCAGGCCGTCATGTGTCAGAACCGGCAGTTTACGTCCGCGCCAGAGACCGGCGATAATGCGGATCTGCCCTTGTGGTGCGGTTTGAGCTTTTTTAACCATAACCTTCGTAACTTATTAATTCTGAAATTATTAATTCAGAAATATGAATAACAGACGGGAAAACAGCGGAATATTATACGCAGGTTTTGTAAAAATTCGTTTAAATTTAATATGAAATTACGGAAAGCCGATGCGCAACCATCCTGTGAAATGATAGACTGCGTCTGATTTGCAACTAATGATGATAAAGACGCCATATCTGCTCAGGATTTTCCGGACATACCGTGCCGGAAGGTGACGGGTGGCAGTATGCAAGGAGTATAGTGGCTGTGGCAAAAGAGAAGAAAAAAGGTTTTTTTTCCTGGCTGGGTTTTGGCCGTAAAGAAGAAGATGAACAGGCGCAGCAGGAACAGGCGGCTCAGGAAGAACAGGCACGTTTAGCCGAAGAGCAGACTCGTCGTGATGCAGAGGCGGCTGAAGAGGCGCGTTTAGCCGAAGAACAGGCCCGTCGTGATGAAGAAGCGGCTGAACAGGCTCGTCAGGCAGAAGAACAGGCCCGTCGCGATGCGGAAGCCGCGAAACAGCAGCGTCTGGCAGAGGAAAAACGTCAGGCGGAAGCACAGGCTGCAGAGCAGCAGCGTGCGGAAGAAGAACAGCGTCAGCTGAAAGAGCAGGCACTGCGCGATGCGGAAGCCGCGAAACAACAACGTATCGCGGAAGAAAAACGTCTGGCCGAAGAACAGGCTGCAGAGCAGCAGCGCGCGGAAGAAGAACAGCGCCGCCTGAAAGAACAGGCACTGCGTGACGCGGAAATTGCGAAACAGCAGCGTATCGCGGAAGAAAAACGTCAGGCGGAAGAACAGGCCGCAGCACAGCGCCGTGCGGAAGAAGAACAGCGCCGCGCGGAAGAGCAGGCACTGCGTGACGCGGAAATTGCGAAACAGCAGCGTATCGCAGAAGAAAAACGGCTGGCCGAAGAGCAGGCCGCAGAGCAGCAGCGTGCGGAAGAAGAACAGCGCCGGGCTGAAGAGCAGGCACTGCGTGATGCGGAAGCGGCAAAACAGCAGCGCATCGCGGAAGATAAACGCCGTGCGGAAGAAGAAGCCGCAGAACAGCAGCGTTTAGCACAAGAGCAGAAACAGCGTGACGCCGAAGCTGCCGAACAGGCGCGTCTGGCCGAAGAACAGCGTCTTGCGCAGGAGGAAGAAGCCCGCCGTCTCGCGGAAGCCGAAGCGGAAGCACAGGACGCGGTACTGGTTGAAAATGAATCTCCGGCACCGGCGGACATGCAGGAAAGACCGGCAAAAGAAGGGTTCTTTGCCCGTCTTAAACGCAGCCTGGTGCGCACCCGTGAGAATATCGGCTCCGGTTTCTTCGGGATCTTCCGTGGTAAAAAGATCGATGACGATCTGTTCGAAGAGCTGGAAGAACAATTGCTGGTGGCCGATGTCGGTGTGGAAACCACCCGCAAGATCATCACCAGTCTGACTCAGCATGCCAGCCGCCGTGATCTGAAAGATGCGGAAGCCTTATTCGTCAAACTGCGCGAAGAGATGGGCGAGATCCTGGCAACAGTCGATAAGCCGCTGGAAATTGAAGATAAAAAACCGTATGTGATCCTGATGGTCGGCGTCAATGGTGTCGGTAAAACCACCACCATCGGTAAAATGGCGCGTCAGTATCAGGCTCAGGGTAAATCTGTCATGCTGGCTGCCGGAGATACCTTCCGTGCAGCTGCGGTGGAACAGCTCCAGGTCTGGGGCGAGCGCAACAATATCCCGGTGGTGGCACAGCACACCGGCGCGGATCCGGCTTCGGTGATTTTTGATGCCATCCAGTCCGCCAAAGCTAAAGGGGTGGATGTGCTGATTGCGGATACCGCAGGGCGTCTGCAGAACAAAGCGCACCTGATGGAAGAACTCAAGAAAATCGTGCGGGTGATGAAGAAACTTGATGAAGATGCCCCGCACGAGATTATGCTGACATTAGATGCCAGTACCGGACAGAACGCTGTCAGCCAGGCGCGTCTCTTTAATGAAGCGGTCGGCCTGACCGGGCTGACTTTGACCAAACTTGACGGAACGGCGAAAGGCGGTGTGATCTTTGCCATTGCAGACCAGTTCGGTATTCCTATCCGGTATATCGGGGTGGGTGAAGGTATTGAAGATCTGCGTCCTTTCAAAGCCGGTGATTTTATTGAGGCACTTTTTGCCCGGGAGGATTAATCATCCATGATTCGCTTTGAACACGTCAGTAAAGCCTATTTAGGCGGCCGTCAGGCGCTCCAGGGGGTGGATTTCCATATCCGCCCGGCGGAGATGGTCTTCCTGACCGGCCATTCCGGCGCAGGGAAGAGTACCCTGCTGAAACTGATTTGTGGGATTGAGCGACCCAGTGACGGCACCATTTTATTTGACGGCCACAACATCAGCCGTCTGAAAAACCGTGAAGTGCCTTTCCTGCGCCGCCAAATCGGCATGATTTTTCAGGATCACCATCTGCTGCTGGATCGCACGGTATATGACAATGTGGCGATGCCGCTGATCATTGCCGGTGCCAGCCCGGAAGATATCCGCCGCCGCGTCAGTGCCGCGCTGGATAAAGTCGGTCTGCTGGATAAGGCCCGTAACTTCCCGGTCCAGCTCTCCGGCGGTGAACAGCAGCGCGTGGGGATTGCCCGTGCGGTGGTCAATAAACCGATGGTGCTGCTGGCGGATGAACCGACCGGTAACCTGGACAGCGAGCTGTCAGAAGGCATTTTACGGCTGTTTGAAGAGTTTAACCGTGTGGGGGTCACCGTTCTGATGGCAACACACGATATCATGCTGATTGAACGGCGCAATTACCGCGTGCTGACGCTGAGTCAGGGACGCATGGCGGGAGGTCATCATGGCTAAACAACCGCGTAAACCGGTAAAAAAAATGCCGTCCAAAGCCAAAGCACTGAAAGGCGGATGGCGGGAACAGTGGCGGCATGCGTGGGTAAACACGCTGGGCGATATGCTGCGCCAGCCGCTGTCAACACTGCTGACAGTGATGGTGATTGCGATTTCCCTGACATTGCCGAGTGTCTTTTATATCGTCTGGAAAAACGTCAGTCATGCGGCGGAACAGTGGTATCCGACTCCGCAACTGACCGTTTATCTGGATAAAGGTCTGGATGAACAGGGCGGTCAGAAACTGGCGGACGAGCTGAAAGCGCTCGACGGCGTGGAGAGCGTTAATTATCTCTCCCGCGACCAGGCGATAACCGAATTCCGCGCCTGGTCCGGATTCAGTACCGCGCTGGATATGCTGGAAGAAAACCCGCTGCCGGCAGTGGCTATCGTCACACCGAAAGTGGATATGCAGAGCAGCGAAACGCTCTCCACCCTGCGTGATCGTGTCACGGCACTGTCCGGGATTGATGAGGTGCGGATGGATGACAGCTGGTTTGCCCGTCTGGCGGCATTGACCGGTCTGGTGGGGCAGATTGCCTCGCTGATTGGCGTTCTGATGGTTGTGGCCCTGTTCCTGGTGATCGGCAACAGTGTGCGGCTCAATATTTTCAGCCGCCGCGAAACCATCAATGTGATGAAACTAATCGGCGCGACAGACGGCTTTATTCTGCGTCCGTTCCTCAACGGCGGAATGCTGCTCGGGGCGTTCGGTGCAATATTATCACTGGTGTTATCCTCTCTGCTGGTCTGGAAACTGGGTGATGTTGTGACCGATGTGTCCAAAATTTTCGGCACCACATTTGCACTGACCGGCCTGGACTGGGACGAAGCACTGCTGATTGTGCTGGTGTCCGGTATGATTGGCTGGGTTGCCGCCTGGCTGGCAACGGTCCGCCATTTACGGAATTTTATGCCGCAGTAACTGTCTCATTATCCGGCGGGGCATTATCCCGCCGGGTATCCCGCATCACCGGTTTACATTCAACCAAATGACAACGCCGGCACTAAGTGATAGGCGTAACTCTGTCCTGTGTTGTACACTATTCACCATTACCGTCTGCCGACGTCATTTTTATTTGTACTGAGGACTGAATGACTAAAGATACGCAATTCCCTGTTTTAGTTCCGCAAGGGAGCATTGAGGCCTATATCCGGGCAGCTAACCAGTATCCGATGCTGACAGCCGAAGAAGAAAAAGAGCTGGCTGAGCGTCTGTATTATGACGGCGACCTTGAGGCCGCGAAAAAACTGATCATGTCGCATCTGCGGTTTGTTATCCATGTCGCCCGCAGTTATTCAGGTTATGGCCTGCCTCAGGCGGATCTTATCCAGGAAGGCAATATCGGGCTGATGAAAGCGGTGCGCCGTTTTAACCCGGAAATGGGTGTGCGCCTGGTGTCGTTTGCGGTTCACTGGATCAAAGCTGAAATTCATGAGTATGTGCTGCGCAACTGGCGCATCGTTAAAATCGCCACCACCAAAGCACAGCGCAAACTGTTTTTTAATCTGCGCAAATCCAAAAAACGTCTGGGCTGGTTTAACCAGGACGAAGTGGAAATGGTGGCGAAAGAGCTGGGGGTAACCAGCAAAGATGTGCTGGAAATGGAATCCCGTATGGCGGCGCAGGACATGGCATTTGATATGTCCGATGACGACGACGGCGATCACCCGGTGGTGGCACCGGCACTGTTCCTGGAAGATAAATCCTCTGATTTCGCTGATGAAATTGAGGAAGATAACTGGGATAACCATGCCACGGACAAACTCACCCTGGCGATTGATTCACTGGATGAGCGCAGCCGCGACATTATCCGTGCCCGCTGGCTGGATGATGACAGCAAAACCACCCTCCAGGAACTGGCGGATAAATACGGCGTTTCTGCAGAGCGCGTCCGTCAGCTGGAAAAAAATGCCATGAAAAAACTGCGCGAGGCGATTGAGGGCTGATAACAATGCTCCCGTTTCCGCCGCAATCTGTTATGGTAGCCATAGTATTTTCTGATAATCACTGACGGGGATATTATGGCTTTTTCGTCTGAAGACAAGGCAGTTTTACTGGCGGTAAAGGGCGTGGGCACGAAAGTTATCGAACGCCTTGAGCAAATGGGTTTCTCTGACCTTAATCAGCTTGCCGCCGCGGATGCCCAATCCCTGCTGAGTGCCGGTGCGGCACTCACCGGCTCTACCTGCTGGCGCAACAGTCCGCTGGCCAGAAAAGCCATTGAGTCTGCCATTGCGGCAGCACGCCAGGCACAGAATCCGTCCTGATATGACACCGGTTCAGCTTGATCAGCGCACCGCCCGGCTGATTGTTCAGCGGGCGATGCAAATCCTCAGTTACTCCGTGAATGTGATGAATGCGCAGGGAGTGATTATTGCGTCCGGTGACCCGCAGCGGGTCAATCAGCGTCACGAGGGCGCGGTGCTGGCGCTGACAGAAAACCGGAT
>OKVX01000256.1_pt1 | contig 29581 bp, 26 predicted proteins | sample 1606941 | NCBI WGS metagenome assembly OKVX01 (sample SAMN03281016, study PRJEB24777) | human gut metagenome | isolation source: fecal sample PR161 from 1 month old female Malay infant, caesarean... | reverse complement strand
GGCTTTATTGTAGGTGGGCCAGTTGGTGATTTTGAACTTTTGCTTTGCCACGGAACGGTCTGCGTTGTCGGGAAGATACGTGATCTGATCCTTCAACTCAGCAAAAGTTCGATTTATTCAACAAAGCCGTTTCAAATACGATAAAACACATCCGCAGACGGGATGTTATTACGTGCGTTCTGAGGCTCGCTCAGTACGGCGGAGGAAGGGAAAACTCAGGGTGGCGTAATGCGCATGATCAGCAGATAAATCCTTGAAAGCAGGTACTCAGCCCTCAGTGAACAGAATAAGTCAGCGTAATGTACTTTAGTGCTGACCACGTGCTCTGTATGATACAGAATCTATCTACTATAAACGAAAATACAGCACGATCAATGCTCACACTCTATATGGGACGTTCGTACCTGGACATGATTATCTGTGTTCAATGTCCCCGCATGACCGTCTTAACATCCAGAATATTACGTTTCCAAAAAAACCAGAAATGATTAAAAAATGAGCTTAACGAATGGAAGGGACTTCCCCTGATTATGCGCCTGATTAACTCTTGTGCAATCATGGGGTAAACACAACCCCGGAGGGATTCGTTATGACCATTACTACTGTCGGTATCGATCTTGCTAAAAATGTGTTCGCTGTTCATTGCGTTGACCAGAATGGCAAAACCGTTCTGGTTAAATCCAGAGTAACCCGCGCAGCTCTTCCCGGGCTGATTGCTGGTTTGCCGCCCTGTGTTATCGGGATGGAGGCGTGCTCCGGGGCTCATTACTGGGCAAGACTGTTTCGGCAGTATGGTCATGAGCCGCGTCTGATGGCCGCTAAATTTGTATCGCCTTACCGCATGGCTGGTAAATCAGGGAAAAATGATGCAGCTGATGCTCAGGCTATCTGCGAGGCGGTTCGTCGCCCACATATGCGGTTTGTGCCGGTTAAGGATGAGAGCCAGCAGGCAATGCAGTGTCTGCATCGTACCCGACAGGGTTTTATCGAAGAGAAAACAGCAACATATAATCGTCTCCGGGGGTTGATATCTGAATTCGGCGTTATCGCCCCACAAAGTACAGATGCCCTGCGCCACATAGTTTTTGAGCAGAAGAATTCTTTACCACTTCAGGTTCAGCAATGTGTTGATGATTTGCTGGAGCACGTTGCTCGCATTGAAGATAACATCGCTGAATATGACCGAATTTTGTCCCGCATGGCCAAAACAGATCATCGCAGTCAGCGGCTGATGGAATTGAAGGGCGTTGGCCCCACAACGGCCTGTGCGCTGGTCGCCAGTATCGGTAATGCACATGATTTTAAGAATGGGCGCCAGCTGGCAGCCTGGCTGGGACTGACACCATCGCAGTACAGCAGCGGCGGAAAGTCGAAGCTTGGCAGGATAACGAAAGCTGGCGATTCGTATCTGAGAACACTTCTGGTTCAGGGTGCCCGCTCGGTACTGATCGGGGCGGAGAAAAGGACTGATTTATTCAGTCGTTGGGTCTGCTCACTGGTCGAACGCAGAGGATACTGGCGCGCTGTTGTTGCCATCGCTGCCAAAAATGCAAGACTGTGCTGGGCATCATTGCATTACGGTGATGATTTCAGGTTGTACTCAGCCAGCTAAAGTACAAAGCTGTATGACCATCTGTTCTGCAACTCGTTGATGATAAAGGGTTAGACCCCGTGAGGTATATCTGCTTATTGTACAGGGCAAGTGTACCCGACTAACGAACTAGAGCCTCACGAGCGTCTTTCATCAGGGTCCGAATCGATGACGATTCATCATGACCGTTTATAGTACCGCAGTCTCTCCCCTTTATTTTTTTACTATAGTGCAGACAGAAACCGTAAACACCGGCGTTGACATGCCGGGGAAGCCCTTATAGCACAATAAGGCAGCAATTCTTCCATCAGCGCGACTGTTCCGCGCATGAACTCCCTGACATCAGGAAGAATCGGTTTGGCAATACCCACCATGGTTCCGGTGGAGGCCAGGATAATTAACTCAGACATCACTGACCGTGAGCCTTGTGAATCGACAATAATCACGCCATATGAATTAAAAAGGGGATGTGAAAGAGCATTTCGGAGGCGAACTCGCCCATCAGGCGCATTCAGCATTGCAGTTGGGAGAAAATTACGAGGATCGTTGGAAACGATAATGTCCAGATTATTGATCGACGTACGGGAGATCAGATTATCGGGATTTGAGAGATCAACTGTCTGCATCAACAGTTCGTACAAACCACCAGGGGCTTCATATTCAAGCGGGAATATACTGCTGGCCGTTGGCTGAGCATGGTCGCCATCAATCAGAAGTGTTTTGATACCTGCATCGGCCAGAAATCCTGCAAGATTAGCTGACTGAGTAGACTTACCCTCGCCACCCTTAGTGGAAACAACAGGTATAATACGAGGCTTAACACCCAACGTTGGATAATCGATTGATTGTAAATGCATTTTAGCACCTGAAAATTAATCAGGATGCGATTCAACAAATACCGATCATTCTTCTATGGAATTTAACATTTTGTCACAGGGATTGAAAATCCCCGTGTCCTTGGTTCGATTCCGAGTCCGGGCACCACTTTCTTGTTTTTGCGCATTTTACTGAATCTTTTTAGAAAAATATTCAGGAAGTTACCGGAAAAACTCTTCCCAGCGGATATCTGGTTATTTATCCATCCGCATCTTGGGCTTTTGGTGGTCAATCTAGTGGTCAGTCCAGCTCGGTAAAGGAGTGACCACCAATGGCCTTAACCAACAAACAAGCCCGCAGTGCAAAACCTTCCAGGAAACTCTTTAAACTTGCTGATACGCTGGTTTTGTATACCCTGATATAACCCAACAGTTTTGGTATCTCATATCGTCAATAAATCCCGGACATTCGAAGCTGTCACCCCTAACAACCCATGAACGACGGGAAGTAAAAACAACCACAGGATAATAAGATAGATTCTGTCCGGTCAAGGGGAACTCATTTTATAGTAATAATAAAAAATCAGATATGATTTTGGCGCACCCATTATATGGCTGGGTGGAGAGATGTGCTCATCTTCCGCTTTTACTCTCCAGCTATTATGTATAAGAAAGTATTCGTTTTTTGAATAACAGAGTATATTAACAGATTTATCATTATTATTGTATTCTACAAAACCTGTTTTTCCCGGACTTTATTTGTCGAATGATCACCGGGGCTGGAAAGAGACAGGTAACATAAGAAGCCCGTAGGGAGCATAGCGCCAGACTTTACTGGCCGTGATCACAACGCCACCGTGTATTTTTATTATCTTAACGGTTTCATCAATCGTTACCTGGACAGGCATGACAGGATAATTACTGCAATAAAGAAGCGCATTCATATCACATTCCTTGCTATTTCCTCTTTGATTTACTGGTAACAAATCGGAGCAGTAATTAGCGTGAACATTTTACGTGCTAAGCTCCACATGAACGTTCACCAACATCATAGGAGATGGTTTAATATTGATAATAAAAATGGTTTTCACATTTGCTTTGTGAATATAAAACAACCCTCCTTAAATCATTTGCAATAGGATATAATTATGTCAACAGCGTCAAAATAATTATACAATCAACCAATACCGATATGAGTAGATATATGAAAAAGCGTTTAATGATATTTTCATGTGTGGCAATATTTTTGTTGAATGGTTGCACGCGCTCCCCGATAGATACACGAAAAAAGGAAGTGTCCAGAACTGAAAAACCTACCAGTAGGAGTTCAGTTCCTCAACTGACTGACAAAGATATCTTTGGCAACGAAACCACACTAGCAGTATCAGAGGAAGATATTCAGGCTGCGCTTGAGGGTGAGAAATTCAGCGTACCGTTGAACTCTGCCGTCATACTGGTTCAGTCCGGTAGTCGAGCACCGGAAATGACCATGCAGCAGGAGATGGGAAAATACTATCGGGTCTCAACATTCTCCGGTATCCCGGACAGGCAGAAACCCCTTTCCTGCAACAAGGTCAAAACAGAGGAAGGGGACGCTGTTGTCAGCGAAAATATGAACTATATGCAGGCGCTGCGTTATATTGCGGCAAAAGGACAACAAAAAGCCGTTATTGTTTACTGGGATACACTACAAACCGGCAGGTACGACGCCTCAACAAAAACACACATCTGGTCAGATTACCATGGTGAAACTTTTTCCAGTTCCGCATCGCTGCGCTACCTGGTACGTTTCGCTCTGGTGGATGTGGCAACAGGAGAATGGGCCACCTGGTCTCCGATCAATTACGAATACAGTATCTTCCAGCCCATGACCGGAAAAACTCCGGTGACAGAACAACAAATCGCTCAGGTCAGACAAAAAACTTATGCTGCCGTGGTTAAGGATCTGGTTAACCGCTATCAGTAACCCCCTGTGACCGGTTAAATGATGTCATGCCTGATACTACATAAAACAAAGGCGATCCTGTAGGTCACCTTTTTGAAATGAATTAAAACAAAATACAGTATCAGGCTGCTGAACAATATCAGTCTTCCGACGATCCCTGTTTATTCCATAGATGGCGACGATTTATCTCACCCCGCATCGAAGTAATAATGAACTGGGATGTACTTTCACAACTCACGGCAAATGAACTGCATGAACCATGCATCTGGCTTCGCCTGCCGCCAATAATTTGCGGCAACAACCAGCGGTGTGCGAATTTTCGCTCCTCTGAGTCATCCCACTTTCCGGACCAGAAACCGTGCCAGTGTCCACGCCGCAGATGCCTGCCGGTAGCGGCGCAGACCTCCGTTTAATCCTGTGTTACCGCAAGCATTTCCCCGGTGTTCTTACCCACCATCCGGTAATGGAGGCCATTTGAATAACGTTTACAAAAATCGGCGATCCTGACCGGATCGGATATCTGATGGTTCACAGATGCTCCCGTTAAAATATACGTTCGCTCCACAGGCTGAACGCGCTGGTTCCGGCAATACAGTGCTCCTGAGAGATACTTTCGTAGGTAAACGAAATCGCCTCTTCCGGCTGTCCCTCGCTGTTAAGGACCGTATGAGGCTGTTGCAAACTGATTCTGGCTATTCTGGCGTTGATCAATTTCAGCTTGTAATACACCTCATTGATACCAAAACGGTTAGTGCGGTAAAACTCAAAATCGCAGGTCAGGCATTCATTTTCGTTAATCGCCTTGCTCAGCAGAGGGGTGGATTTATCCACCGGTTTACTGATATCCACCGTCTGGTGACTGACGTTCTGCGCCCTACTCATGCCATGCTTCATACTGGTCACCATAATCTGATCCAGATGTGACACCTGCGCCTTATTCCCGATGGACGCCAGCGATGAACAGCCTGCCGAAATCAGTCCCTGCAACTGCCCGTTCAGTGTCAGATAAACAAGATTTGCCATAGTAATACTCCTTTATTTTTCAGGTTTACCGTCCGGGGTTTCCGGCAACGGGTCGTGCGTCAGCAACAGCCAGCGGCTCAGTACACCGTCAATTCGTTCATTAATCTGTTTTTCCAGCACCCCGGTATTTTGCCCGACAGACTTTGCCTGCTGGTACTTCGTCAGCAGATATTCAAGCGGCGTCTCCTGATTCAGCGTGCGCTCTGCCTGATAAATGACGGTTTTGATACTTGAGAGCGTGAACCCTTCTTTCGCCCGCTCACGCTGGATAAGCAGTTCGGCAAACGAGCGTAAATCAGTTCGCGTCTGCTGCCAGCCCAGCATCTGCGGACTGTCCGCCGCCCGCGCTTTCAGGGTGGTATTCCACGTTGCGGTGGCCTGCTCTTGCTGCAGACTTTCCGGCCAGCGGCTGTCGGCTAGCCGGGTCATCCGCTGGCCGCTTTCCAGCATCTGCAACGGTGAAACCGTGGTCAGTTGTTGTAGCCGCTGCGGGTAGTCACTCAGTTGCGGCGAAGCCAACCAGACCGTGGCCGCACCCTGTGCCGTATCTTGTACCGCAGCCACCAACTGGCGCAGGGGATAAACCTGCCACCACCAGAGCGCAGCGGCGACAACCGCGCTACAGAGCACACCGATTGCAAATCCCTTCACGGTACTGCCCGCTTTCGCTGTAGCAGAAGGTTGCGGATCCGCAGTGACACCCTGAACAGCCACCCTCACTTCCGGCAGTTCCGGTAGTGGCGTTTCCGGGATAGCTATGGTTCCTGCACCTTCCGGCATATAGACCAGCGTGCGCACTTTCGTTTTTGCCGCCACAGTCGTCTCCGGCTGCGGTTCATAACGTTTTCGCGTGTTCTGCACAAAATACAGCAAATTCTCGACACGGGGGCTACGCTTCAGGCTCACCTGTTGGAGCTTGTCGCAGATAATCTGTAATGCCCGCTCCACCCGGTATAGCAGCGGCATGTCGGCCGCGGAAAACGCGGTCTGCTGGCGCAGAATATTGCCAGTACGGGCATTAAACCAGTCCAGCATTTCCGTCCGCGCCGAACCATCCTTCGGCCAGAACTTATCCCATTCGCGGTTTATCAGCGCCGCCATCAGTTCCACGCCTTCGCAAAACCCCGCCAACCCCTGCGTGCGCGTGCGAGCCAGCGTGTAATAGGTCGCAGTATGCAGATCCACGCCATTAGTTTTAAAGATGCTCAGCGCCAGCGACTCCACCAGCGTCCAGTTCATCACCGGTTGCGCCGGATGGCTGGCCTTGTTGATTTCCTCGCGCATCGCGCTGAATTCCGGCAGGCCGCGCGGATCCTGGCCGGTAATAATCATCTGCGTATCCGTACTCATCGTCATATCCTCAGTACAGCGTATCCGCCAGGCGGAACTGACTGAACAGTCCCCCGGCAAACGGGTTATCCTCGGTATCCGTATGGACACGATAGGTCATGGTGCCGCCGTCAACGCTGAAGCGGGCGCTAAAGGTACCGTCCTGCACGCTGGTTAGTTGTCCTGCGCCAAACAGCCGGAACTGCGCCCACGGGCCGCTGAAGGTAATACTGCGTGGTGCATTTCCTCCCGCGCCAATCAGCGTCAGCTTACTTTCGTTGCCTTCGCGCATATTATTCGGCCACACCAGATGCGCCGTATAGTTGCGGCCCTGGGCGTAATCCACCAGTTGTCCGTCGAGGTTCAGCACGCTGCGGCGTTTGTTGCCCGAAAGTGACACGGTTTCCACCGCAAACTGTGCCCCCAGCCCGTTCTGCTGGCTGAAGAAGATGTCGCGGATTTTCTGCGCGGTCGCTAACTGGCTCAGAATATCCTCGCGAATAATCACATTGTCTTCCCCACTCAGTCCCTGACTGTTTTCTACAAACAGCTTCAGGTTCTGCTGGTAAAACGTATCCAGCACGCCTCCTGGTTTAAAGAAGCGTTCAAACGCATCCAGCGACGCATCGTCTTTTGCACGCGGGTTAAACGGATATTTATCCGCAAGCTGGCTGTTAAAGGTTTTCACCACGTTGTCGCGCCAGTCCAGCTCCATATAGTGAACTGCTTCAATCATCACCACATGCCAGGCCTGCTCGGCCAGTTTTTCCACCCAGCGATTCAGCGGCGCAGGCAGCGTTTTCGCCATCTGCCGGGTGGTGAAAATCGGATCGCTGCTATTCTGGTCGAGCCGCAACTGCACCGCCTTCAGGGCCGACTTCCCCGGTACAGGCGCATTCTGTATCGCCAGCAGATAACGGTGCAGTTCAGTCAGTTGCTGGTAAACCGCCTGTAGCGTGCTGCCCTTATCCTTCTGCTCTTCCAGAGTACTGTTCTCCGGCGCGAACTCATGTCCCAGCCTATTGAGCAACTTCCACTCCGGTTCAGCCTGCGCCTCTGCACGGGCTTTATCATCCAGTTTTTCCGACAGGATAAGGGGACGAGTATTGTCCCGTAGCGCCGTCAGTACCCGCTGGAGAGGCTGGTCGCCGCTGATAATCTGCTCAAGCGCCCCTGTCAGTGCCGTCAGCGAGTCAAAATTGCGGATATTCAGGTTATCCATACCGGCCCGCCAGGTAGCGGTATAGTCGCTGATATACTGTTCGGTGAGCTGACGCTGAATTTCACTGCGATCGGCATCGCTGTAAGTCACGTTGCGCGTGAGCGCCAACACCCAGGAGTCCATGCCGGTAAGCGCCACCAGTTCATCGCGCTGTTTCACAAAATAGCCCTGCAACCCGTAGCGGGTCAGGAATTGCGGAATAATCAGCCGGTTATCGTCAGCGGAAACAAACACCTGATCGAAGGTCGGGCCGGTCTGGTCACGTAGGTTGAGGTCGGCTGGCAACACGCCCTGTGCCCGTGTTTTCAGGCTCTGGTAAACCCGCTGATATACCGGCAGTTTACTCAGCTCTTTTTGCGCCGCCGCCACTGGCCTGTCATACGGCCTCCACAGGCTATTTGCATCCGCATCGCCTTTCTGGCGCTGTGCGTGCCAGTCGGTATGCGCCAGGGCATAGTCGAGGTGGGACATCAGTTGTGCCTGAACGTCGCGCTGACCATGGAACTGTTCGCTCCAGCGCTTCGCCATAAACTGTTTCGCCACTTCATTATTACGCCCGCTCTTGTCCTCCAGCATACGCATCACACGCAATACGGCGAGCTTCTCTTCCGATTCCGGCGGTGCATGATTCAGATCTTTCATTAGCCCATTAAACAGGGCGGGAAGATAACGTTGCTCCAGTAAATGCAGATATGTCTGCTCTACGTAAGGCCCGACGCGTGTTCCCTGATACAGCCCCATATCGGCAAGCCAGTTCCGCTCGCCCCAGTCGCCGTAGGCCAGCGTGGCATCACGGACAGGGTTCAGCAGCGGCAACTGTAGCTGGCCGGACTCATCGGTTCCCTGCGGCGGCGGGACATCCATAAAGGATTTCGCCTGCGCCAGCACCTTCAGCCCGGCTCGATAGTTCTCGTTATACCAGTGATGCCAGCCGCCGATGAGTGCAATCGCCACCACCGCACTGCAGCCGGTAAAGATACGCATCCGGCGGCGCGAACTGGCCTGCCACAGGCGGTTTTCCCCGGCAAAATTCGGCTCGGCCAGTAGCACCTCAGGAAACAGTGTTCGGGAAAAATAGGGCGTGGTATCGACTAGCGGCCAGGCGGTCAACGAATTACTCTCGAGACCGTACTCGCGGGCAGCGGACTGGGTAAAAAGATCGTCCATCTGGCCGCGTTGCAGGGAAGAGGTCAGGTACACGCCACGCAAACAGATATCCTGGTGTTCGCCGTCCAGAAGCGCATCCAGCAATGAGGCGATAACCTCTCCCGCCCCCTGCATCTGGCGGGAAAAACTGAATGCCGCGCTACGCTGTGCTGAAGACTGCGTGAGCATCTGATCTATCAGCGCCAGGTTCATCTGCTGTCCCCACGCCTGCCAGAAGGCCCTCAGCTCCGTGCGCCAGGCATCGCTTTCATGGGCGTTACGGGTGAACGTCACCCCCAGGATACGGTCGCGGTCACGCCGGTCCAACGTTCGGAACCAGGTGGCAAAACCGGTCAGTAAATCCAGTTTGGTCAGTACAACGTAGACTGGGAACCGGGTATACAGGGACTGGCGGACTTCCTGTAAGCGTGTACGCAGCAGCTGCACCAGTTGCTCGTGACGCTGCTTGTCTGCGGTGAGCAGGTCAGGCAGATCCAGCGTCAGGATCAGGCCATTCAGCGGTTGGCGTGTGCGTTTTTGTACCAGCCAGTTGAGCCAGTGTTCGCGCAGGCGACGGTGCAGTATGTCGCTGTCGTCCTTTTCCGTGAGCGCGCCATCGATATCAAAAACCACCGCCTGTCTGCCGACATACGGCGTGATATACGCCCGCTGCTCCACGCCCCGGACAGCATCCGGGGTATAAATCACGTCTGCCGGAAACCCTTCCCGTAACAGTGCCGTTTTACCGCTACCCGCCAGTCCAGTCACCACATACCAGGGCAATTCCCACAGATAACGGCGGCTATCCAGATGACGCTGTAACCGTAACAGCCAGCGATCGAGGTAACGCTGCTGGCGGTTCACTGCAACGGTGAGCGGATCCTGCTCTTCCTGACGCTGTTGCTTCTGCTGGCTCTCAATTTGTTGCAGGCGTTTTACCACCCTGACGGTAAGCCAGACCAACGCCAGCAGCCCCCAGACGGCGGTTGCCAGCCAGCGATTGGCCAGCGGTTTCAGCCAGTGTTCTCCATAAAGCCGCCACGCCGGGCCTTTCCACCAGATCAATACCAGCAGAACAATCCATGCCAGCGCCAGCAGCCAGGCTGCGGACACCTTAAGCCGGGGCAGGGCCGGTCTGAGCAGGGTACTCAGCCCGCTGAACATCCGGGGAGTGGGTATTCTGAACACAAAACGCTCCTTGTTATCTTCTGGCTCGGTCTTCCAGTTGCTGCAAAAGTTCCGGCTCCCAATCCGCGAGCGTGATGTGCCGCGCGGCCTGGTACAGGGTGTGGTAATGCTGACGGGCTATCGCTGCCATGCCGGACGCATCAAGTAATTGCGCCGTCAGATATTCCTGGTAAAAATGCGTGCGCGGCGTGCTGTCAGGCTGCTGTTCGAGGAGCGTCAACGCCGCCTCCAGCCCCTGCGCCTGATGACATTGCCAGACCTGCTGTGCCACATCATCCACGGCCACTGCCGGTACGGCTGACGGCTGCGGTTCATCGCTCAGCCACTGGCGGGTAGCGTCGCTGATAAACGGCGAGCGGTCGTTAAACTGCAGGCCGTCAAGCGCAGGCAGGCGTGCCAGGAGATGGCGCACTTCATCACGAATGGCCTGCGCCACCTCATCGTGGCCAAGCTGCTTCGCTATACGGGCGGAAAGACAGTGGCCGTCCAGCCAGTACGGCGCCAGCAGCAGACTCTGCTCCACCTGCTGCCAGAGTGTTATATCAGCGCGTACAAGGCGCGCCTGGTAATCCGCCGTCATATCGGCAGACACGGCTGCCAGCGGCGTGCGTCCGTCGCTTTCAGCCTGCGGGGCGCTGGTGATGTTCTGCCATAGGGCGTAACGGCGCAGGCGGTAACCCTGCGCCGACGCGGGCTGGCGCTCGCACAGAATGGCCGCCACCTTCAGAAGTGTGTTACGCCAGGCTTTATCGTCATGGCTGTCAACCGGTACCACCGGCACGGCTGTGGCAGTTGCAGCGGAGAGGGTTACGGATGAGGTGGTGGCGCTGGCAACGGCCGTGGGTGGGGCTGATGCCGCAGGCGAGTCTTCGCGAAACGCCCGCTGATACAGCCCTGACAGGTCATCTGTGGCGGACGCCAGTTCCGGCATCCCGACTTTCTGCCAGCACAGCGCTAGCTTTGCCAGTTCGCCGAGAAGAGTATCTCGCTTTTCCGGAGTGGATGCGGTCGCAAAACCGGCGATACCCGGCTCAAAGCGCTTCAGTATCTGTTCAGCAAAACGCTTTTTGTGCGCCATATTTTGCGGCCAGGCGATAGCCCAGTAATAGCTGACGTACTGCGTCAGCATCCTTAGCGCAGCCAGGTGCTCGCCCGCGTGCTGCAGGGTGCGCAGCAGGTGCGATACCAGACGAAAATCCTTGCTCTCAGAGGCCAGTAATACCAGCCCCCGGCGCTGAAGCTCCGGTACATCAAGTTGCGCATGGTTCAGCGAACCGAGCTTGACGATTTCGCCGTCGATATATTCCCAGTCCGAATTATCTTCGCTGAGCTTACTCGCCAGCTTCTCTTCCGGAAGATTTTCTAGCAGTTGCGACAGCCAGACTTCCGGGTTGTGTATGTCCATATCGTTATTCCCCCGTCCAGTGGCAGGCTTCACGCAGCGGCGCAATGATCTGCGCCAGTCCGTCAATGTTAAAGGTCAGCTTTCCGGTCGCGCTACCCGTTCCGGTATCAAGGGTCAGCTTTTTCGCACCAAACAATTGTTTAATTTCATCAATCCCCGACAAACCCCGGCTAGCTTCCAGCAGAGAGCCGTTCTCGCGCACAAACCAGCGTGAGCGAAACTGCCCTTTGTCGGTACTCAGCACCACCGGAATATCGTTTTCAGTGCGGGGCGACCCGAGCGCCACCTGCATCCGGGTGATGTTATCCACACAACTGAACATCAGCACCGGGCGCGGCGGCAGATTGCCGATGGCGGGCGTGGTGATAATCACCGTCGGACGCTCCCCCTCCGCACGGGTTATCAGCAGCCCAGTAGAGTTATCCGTACGCTGCTTTTCCTGCGCCAGCGCGCGCGTCCATGCCTCGCCGTCGTAGCGCGCTTTCACCAGCTCTCCGGCAAAACCTTCCGTGCGAACAGGCGTCAGAATTCGGTCATAGCAGTCCAGACGCTCAAGAGCGGCAGGCTCTTTCCGGCAGGCCGACATGGCATTAACAGTGGCCTGCGCATCCGCCGTCTCACCGGCATATACCGGAGGGATTATCGACAGCAATGGCAGCAGCCAGCGGGCGGAAAGTTTCATACAGCGTCTTCTTCCTCTGTCACCGCATCCCCAACGTCTGCGATAAACGCGCCGTTTTGCGCATCAAGCGTGATACGGGCAATTACGGCGTTCGCCGCCATTTTCTGCAACAGCAGCAGCGAGAGCGGCGGCAGCATGTTGCCATCGATAACCGACTCCAGCATTCGTGCCCCGTTCTCCGCACGGGTGACGCGGCTCATAATTTCGTCAGTCACGCCCGGCGTGATTACCACCTGCGCGCCAAAGCGGCTACGCAGCACGCTGCCCAGTCGCGACAGTTTTCCGGCGATAATAGTGGTCAGCGTGTCACGGGACAACGGCAGGTACGGCACCACTTCCATACGTGCCAGCAATGCCGGTTTAAAGAAGTCAGCCAGCACCGGATAAAGGGCGTCTTGCATCGCTTCCGGGTTGTCCGCATGTTCCACAATCACCTGATAACCGAGGTTGGAGGTGAGGAAGAAGAGGATGTTCTTACAGTCAATCAGCCGCCCTTCACCGTCTGCCATTTCGCCTTTGTCAAACGCCTGGTAAAACAGGTTAAGCACATCCGGACACGCTTTTTCCACTTCATCGAGCAACACCACCGAATACGGTTTCTGGCGGATGGCTTCGGTCAGAACGCCGCCCTCGCCGTAGCCGACATAGCCCGGCGGCGAACCAATCAGGCGCGAGACGGTGTGTTTTTCCTGGAACTCCGACATATTGATGGTGGTGAGATACTGACGCCCGCCGTAAAGCAGTTCCGCCAGTTGCAGCACGGTTTCGGTTTTACCCACCCCGCTTGGCCCGGCCAGCAGGAACGCACCTAGCGGACGTCCTGGACGGCGCAGGTCTGCGCGTGCTGTCAGCAGATGTTTGTGCAGGTGCTTAATTGCCAGCTCCTGACCTTTAATGGTGTCGCCCAGCCACTGTGGCAGGTCGGTAATGACCGCCATTTCATTCTGCGAAAGGCGGTTAAGCGGTACGCCAGTCCATTCGGCAATCACTGCGGCAATCTGCTTTTTATCCACGTGAGGGGAAACCAGCAATTGCGTATGGTGTAGCGCATCCAGTTCTGCGCCCAGCGCGGCAAGGCTCTCTGCCGGAGAAACTGAGGCTGTATTATCTTCCGGTATGGCGTCATCCAACTCCGTCGTCTGCGTCAGTAGCGCCTTACGCAGGGCGATAATCTCCTTTACCAGCGTCTGCTGATGCTGCCAGGCCTTCTCCAGGGTGAGAAGCTCTGTCTGTGCGGCTTCATACTGCGCGTGAACTTCGTCCAGGCGTGCTGTATCTTTGCGCAGACCAATGCGCATTTCCCGCTCAAGCTGGCGGATTTCCGTCTCGCACTGATGGCAGAGAGTGGTCAGCGCCGAAATTTGTTTTGGCGGAGACGAAAGATTTATCGCCACGCGGGCGCAGGCGGTATCCAGCACGTCGATCGCCTTGTCCGGCAACTGACGCCCGGAGAGGTAGCGCTCGCTTAAGCTGGCTGCCGCCTGGAGCGCATCATCATCAATTAATACGCCATGCGCCTGTTCATACACGGCAGACAGGCCGCGCAGAATAATGGTCGCTTCCGCTGCCGTCGGTTCACTGACCTTCACTAACTGGAAGCGGCGTGACAACGCAGCATCTTTTTCGAAGTATTTTTTGTACTCTCCCCAGGTAGTGGCCGCGATGGTTTTCAACCCACCGCGTGCAAGTGCTGGTTTCAGCAGATTCGAGATATCAAGCCCCCCCTGCTGGTTACCCGCGCCAATCAGCGTGTGTGCTTCATCGATAAACAAAATAACCGGCACCGGCGAGCAACTCACTTCCGCCATTAACCCTTTGAAGCGTTTTTCGAATTCACCTTTAACCGATGCGCCGGCCTGCAACGCCCCCAGATCCAGAGTCATGATATCGGTGTTTTTCAACTTGTCCGGTACCTGACCGGCAACGATACGCAGCGCCAGCCCTTCGATCAACGCGCTTTTGCCCACCCCCGCTTCCCCCACCACCACAGGGCTATTCTTGCGGCGGCGGCAGAGAATGTCGATCATCAGGTCGATTTCATTATCGCGGCACAGCACCGGATCAAGCCTGCCGTGACGGGCATCTTCGGTCATATTGGTCGCGTAACGGGCAAGCAGGCTGTCGCCGGAGTCTGCTGCGCTACTGGCGACGTGTCCGTCAGCATTCATTACCACCGACTCTGCCGATTCCTGCGTCCATTGTGCGAAGTCCTGCTGTAGCCGGTCACGGTTGATGCCGGTTAGCAGGCGGGCTGCCGCCGCGGGCACGTAACGTAGTGGCGAATGGAGCAGCGCGAGCAGCAGAGCGCCGCCGCGAAGTTCGCTGTGCTGCATCTGCGCCGAGGCCAGCAGCCAGCCCTCTTTAAGCCACTCGACCAGCATCGGAGAGAAGGCCGGATAACTGTCTGTTGAACGAGTGGTAGCATAATGTTCAACGGTCAGCGCCTGGCGCAGGTCGTCCTGTAAAATATCCGCCTGTTCTGCGATAACACGCAAATCACTGCGCGGGATGGCGAGCATCTGGATAAGCACATGACTGACGGTAATTTCCGTCGCCTGCTGGCTCATACATTCTGATGCAGCCGCTTCCAGCGCCTGTCTGGAGAATGGGTTCAGCCGTTTTACCAGCGTGGAAATATCAATCTGAATCATTCGGTTTCCTTACCTGGCAAGCAGCCGGTTTAACTGGTGAAGAATATCCTGGGTCTGACTATCAAGGCGCAGCAGGTAAAACAGATATACCAGCGCGAGGGCGATAACACCGCCCAGCAAAAGGCGCCTGATAGTCAGGCGTCTGATTAACTGATAACGCCCGCCCTGCGTTTTCTTGTTGTGATGCAGCAACGGAAACGGCGCGCCGCCGCGAAGCCCGTGCAGGACGTAGTGCAGGCGTCGGTAAATCTGTTCGAACTCATCCTGTCCCGGATTCGCCACCTTGTAGCGGCCGCGAAAGCCGAGTGAAAAGCAGAGATATAAAAATTCCAGCAAATCCTGGTAACGCTTTGGCTCACGCATCAGGCGCTCCAGCAGAATGAAGACCTTCTCCCCGCCCCATGCTTCGTTGTGGAAATGGACCAACAGCGACTGCTTGATCCATTCGTTTTTGTTCGACCAGCCATTACCAAGCGCCGCCTCATCAATAAAGGTGCAGAGTATGTAGCGAAACGAGACGATAACGCCCGGCTCGTAACCCTGCTCCTGAAGCAACTGCTCCACCGCCTGGACGTCCGTCACCACCTGCGCAAACAGGTGCTCCGGCATCGTCTGATTGTTCATACCCGAAAGACGCATCACCATGCCAAGCAGCGGCGTGGCGGCGTCGATCATCGGATTAAGGCTGTTACCGCGAAGCCCCAGACGATACTGACGGCCCGATGAAGCGCTTTCAGGCTCTGCCGGGAGAACGTGTTCACTCATAGCCTTAACCTCTTATCGACCACAGTTGCATATCCAGATCCGGGAAGGTGCCGGAAATATGCATCGCCAGTGCCCCCGCTTTCACCACGTCCTGCCAGGCTGAAGAGCCTTTTTCCAGTTCAAAATAGACATACCCATCATGGTAAGGTAACTGGCGCGGTGCCGCCGGCAGCGTGCGCAGCGGAATACCCGGCACCTGCACGCTGACCATGTTGCGGATTTTGTCGGTGGCGGCGATTTTCGACTGCTGGGTGAACTGGAGAATAAGCTGGTTGTGCGGCATCCGGGCGCGAACCGCCAGCACAAATGCGCCGGACTGAAGCAGTCCCGGATCGTTGACCGTCGCCAGATATACTCCTTCAGTGAAAATGAGCGGCAAATTCTGCGCCCGCGGTTGCAGGACAATATTGAGGGCCCGGCGCAGCTCCGGGATCACCGTTTTAAACGACAGCGTCAAGTCACGATGATCGTAATGCTCCACCGTGCAGGGCAGACGGCTGTTTTCGGTGAAGGTCATCAGCTCACCGAGCAGACGCACCAGATCCAGATAAAAGATTTCCGGGTGCAGAGTATGCAGGCGCACACGATGCGAGAAATGCATCTGGTTGCGGTTAAGCAACTGTAACATCATAAATTCCGCCACATCCGCAATACCGCTCTGCTCCGGCGAACCGATTCGCTTCGCGAGTTCAGCCGCACGGGTAGCAATCAGTCCCTGAACGTCAGCGGCAAAGCGGTTCAGCACCGGACTGACTCGTAGCGTCTGGCAGGTAGGGATAAAATCGTCATCCAACACTAGCGCTCCGCCAGGTTGATAATTGCGAATGCGGCACAGCGGCAGTGCCACCATCGCACTGAGATCCTCCGCACCGCTGACAATTCTGAACGCCAGTTGGCCCAGCACCAGCGACTGTACATCGCCATCACTACTATGTACGTCACGGACATCAGTTCGCGTCATGCTGTAGCGCTCTGAACTTTGCCCCGCGCTGCGTACGCCCTGAACTTCACTGATGTTATGGGCGGCAACGGGCAGTGCCAGATAAATATCATGGCTTTCTGGCGAGGTCAGTTCGCGCGGCTGAAACGGCTGCGGCAGCAGATCCTGATCAGGGATACGGAACACAGTGCCGTCCGGCATACAGCCTGCGGCACGGTCGATCATCACCTTCCCCTGAGCAAGAAGTTCCGTGTTCAGCGATAGCGACGTGAATCCCCAGGCGAAATCTCCCAGCGCCTCCAGCCGCTCGCACAGCATGGCGTCGTTATGACGCTGCTGTTGCTGAAAATGCTGCGGCAGTGCGAACATGCCTTCCTGCCAGAGCACCCGGTTTTTCATTGTGGCCATCGTCAGTTGTCCTCTGTTTTCATTTCAATACTGTTCTGTCGCACATGTACCAGCAGACGATACTGATGACCGGTGCCTTCCACGGGCTCTATTTGCTTCCATTCGCTGGTCTGGTCGTCGGAAAAGTAAGCGACGATGCCGATAAACTGCGTTTTTGGATCCAGTTTCACGGCAGGCAGCGTTTTAAGGCTGTCCGGCAGCAGGGTGAAATCCTGGTGGTCGAGATAGTTTTTTCCCAACGCATCCGGCAGCGGCGTGGTCGCCAGCAAATCGTAATCCGCCGCTTGTAATTTCGAGTCGTCGCTCAGATACATCAGTTGTACATCGACAGGCGCGGCCTCACCGTCGCCATTCAGGTTACTGTCCGGCTCCGTCAATAGCGTGACGGTTAGCTCCGAAGGCTGCTCCTTCATGTCACCAACCTGAATATCGGGATCGGCGATGACTTGACCTATCTTTTTGGTCATTGTGCAGCCGCAGAGCGCGCTCGACAGCATCAGAATGACGAAAGCCCATCTCATACTTCCGTCTCCCGCTGTTTCTCGCGCAGCACCCGGTCATAGACTTGGGCATAAACCTCGTTAAAGAGCATGGCGAACCCTTGCTGCCTGTCCGACGCCAGCTCATCGTAATAATGACGATACATATCCCATGCCCCGGCATCATCCAGCTCGCGACGCAGTTCATGGCTGCGGCGGTACTGAACGAAACGGCGCATCAGGCTCTGCGGCGAAAACGCGTCAAGCATTACGCGCAGCGCCTCAGTAATCGCCGCCCGGTTGGCCTCTTCATGGTGACGGACATTACGCAGGCTCTCGCGAATGGCCGCAGGTGCGGCAAGATGTACCGGGCTTTTGCCTTCGGCAAACATCACTTCCAACGCCGTGGCGTAGTCCAGACCGAGGCGCAGCGGGTTATCTTCCAGCGGACGCAGGTGCTTGTCTGACAGGCTGTTCTGGCTGTGCTGCAAATCGAGCAGCCCCTGAATGGCGGCCTGAAGGGCGCGCCCGATCTCTTCCAGAAAAGCGTCGGCATCCTGTGAATTTTGTACGCTGAGAGTGCTGCCCAACCCGCGCAGCAGCGGCGTCACCGCCAGGTGCTTCTGCGCCATCTCTGTCGGGGAGAATTCATCATCTTCACGCGAGTCGGCATACACTGGCGGCAGATCCATAAATGATATGTCGATCCCGCCACTGGCTTTCAGATCGGACAACGGCACCGTGCGCTGCCCGTAAGCCACGACCGGCGTCGCGGTGGTAAGGCTTTCACTCTGCAACACCTGCAACGGATCGGAAGAAAAACTGTTCATCACCGTAGAGGTCAGCTGATGGCGCTGCTGCATCCCGGGATATTCTGGCTGACCATCGGTAGAGATCAGCGCCTCCACCAGATTGTCACGCTGCGTCACAATGCTTTCCGGCGTCGCCATCTGCTCGTCATAGCTGACACGTTTGCCTTCATGCAGAAAGACTTTCAGCGCCAGCGCGCCGAGACTGATTTCATCACCCTGGCGCAGGCGCACCAGCCCCGCATCCGTCGACACTGGCGCAAGGTTGATCATCAATCCCGGCATCAGGCTGCGCAAACAGAATGCGCCGTCGTGCCGGACAATGGCGCAGGCGCGTCCGGCAATCGATCCGGCCCGGTCCTGTACCGACCAGTGGCAGCTTTCCGAATGACCAATCTCACCACCGTCGCCAGAAAAAAGACATCTCGCGGCATGCCCGCTTTCCAGTTCGTTACCGTTCATCACCTGTAAGGTCAGTGATACATTGCCGCGTTGTTGCTGTTCCTCAACCACAGACTGCTCCATAAAGTTACTCCCTGATGTGGAGGGTGACGTAAGGCGGTGCCTTCGGCTGACCGATAAAACCGGTGCGGCCCAGACGTGTACTGGATTTATCCCCCAGTTGCATTCCCTTTGCCTGCAATGGTGCCAGGCACAACTGTAAATCCCACGCAAACTGGTCGCGCAGCAGAAAGGAAATAAACATCTTCAGCGCCTGATGATTTTCACCATCCGGTAAAAATGACAGATAGCGTTCCATCGACAGATTGCCTATCCGCAGCAGAAATTTACCGCTGCGATCGGGCACGCTTGCGCCAAGCGTGAAATTGACACCCAGTACGGAGCGTCCAACCACATAACCGGCGGTTCGCCTCTTCGGGTTACGCTCTCCCAGACGGTTTTGTTGTGATGGCTCAATCGCCACTTTACGCAACTGCCAGCTGTCAATCGTAACCTCCGGCAGATCAAAACAGTGGGAGACCAGATTACATACCACGTCCGGCGAACGCCCCGGCGTTGCCAGCACGCCTGCATAAGCCAGCATCTTGCTGTGATTAATGGCCAGTTTATTGCGCACCCCCGGATTCCCCAGACCGACCAGAGAATACATGCGCTGCGAAAACGTATCCGTACCGCCGTTGCGAAAACAGATGTAATAGCGGTACTTACGCCAGGCGTGGTATGCAAACTGCGTCCAGCGATGACTGAACAGGTCGAGAAACTCTTTCAGCCCCTCTTCATTTTGCGCGGATTCCCGCGCCATCCGATCCAGGTAATAGCCCGGTAGCGGCGACTGGCTGCCGGAAAAACCGAGAAATTTGCTGGTCAGCGTAAACTGCCCACTGTTGCTTCGCGTGAGTGAGGTTAAGTCACTGCCCGGAAAGGCAATGCTGGCGTCGGATTTAAATAACACCACCTCGTTTTCCGGCTCGGTACGCAGGGAAGGCTCCTGCCCGGGTTCGCCATAGCGGCGATAGAGCGATTCCAGCAGCATATAGAAGTTCATGCTGCGAATGTCTGCCGGAAGCGCTGTATTCTCTGCTACATCAAGGCGTGCTGACCGTTGTTCTGCCATTCCCAGGCCTCTTGACTTTCCGTGTTAATGATTTTCAGACAGTGGAATGAGTTGATGCTGGCGTACAGCGCAAAGAATTGCGACAGTACGGTTCCCAGCAGGTACACCTCCCCCTCGCAGACAAACGGTGCGGGATTAATCCACAACGTGGTGGCAAGCCCCCTGACGGGAACGCCCTTAAACAGCCGGTCCACGGGCGTGGTTTCCATCTTCTCAATGGCATCCAGCTTCTGCCGGGAGAGCCGGGCCTGCTGCGGGTGGTGAATACCCGGCAGATCAAAAGTACGCAAAATCTGCACCAGCGCGTCCCGATCCAGCAGGGAGAGGTAGTTCAGATTCATACTGGAGATCAGCGACCAGTGCATATCGCCGTCCATGACCGGATACAATGGACGCGTCGGACGCGTGACATTTCGGAAAGAAGCCACTGACGGATTTTTACCGATGGAGACGCAGATATCTCCGGTATGCAATTCTACGGGCAGCATCCGGTTGGTACAGACCAGCGAGGCTGTGATTACCTCGCCTTTCAGCCGGGAAGCTTCTGGGACACTGCCATCGGCATGGACAAAGGCAATCGCGTGATCAAGACCACGGTGGAAAAGGGAGGTTTTTGTCCGGTGATGCCAGTACACCACCTCGCGCTGGCGACTGTATTCAATCTGGTGGTTGAAACTTTCAAACTCAGGCCAGGTACGGATTTTATTGCCTTGGTTTGATGTTTCCTCTGAATTCTGAATGTTGCTGGAAACCGATTCTACCTGGAAAATATCATAAGCATCCGGGAACTTATGGCTGGCACGCAACGGATACTGCGCCACGCTGCCGTCCGGTCTGACCGGCTCGGCGTGATGCACGAACAGGTTGACTGCGGGCGTGCAGTGTAGCCGCAGCGAACTGCGGCGCAGTTTGATATCAACAGGCAGCGGCTGGTTAAAACGAAGACGCAGTGTGAAAGCGCCGACCGGAAAATCTTTCGGAAACGGAGCGACATTGCGGAGATGAAAGAAAAAGAAGCTCTCCGGGTAACAGAAATACTCCTCGAGCACACGGTAGCCATTGTGGACGTTTTTCGGCCACGGCAGCAACGCGTCGTCACGTCCGAACCCGGCGGCATCCAACCATAAATCGGGCAACGTAACCCTGTGCTCTCCGGAAATCAGTTCCGCGTTCATCAGGCGTTCACTGAACCACAGATAGAGCTGATGGCGGGTATAATCATCATCGTTACCCAGCCAGAAAGTGACTTTATTCAAGTCCAGAACATGCGGGGATACGCCATTTCCGGCGGAAAAATCAATATCAATAATCCCCTCTTTGAGGGTGCTGTTGTTATGCACATCCCTGATGTACAAAGGCTGTAACCAGAGAGCCCTTGCAAGCGTAAAATGGCAAACAGGGGGCAGGGTTGATTCTTTGTCTGCCAATATCTCCTGACCGAAGGACAATGAACCGTTACTGGTACGGGAACGGATCAACTCATCACGAGAAACCTGAACGGGCGCACTCAGCCTGTTTTTAGGCTGGTACTCAATCACGGTCATGGCCGGAACCGGACGTAGATAGTTTGGCCAGAGCATTCGGATGATCCCGTGCGTAAACTCCGGAAACTCATCCTCCAGCTTCTGCCGCAGACCGCCGGAAAGAAAAGCGAACGCTTCCAGCAGGCGCTCCACATCCGGATCGCCCTCTTTCTCGGCCAGAAAACGGGCCAGGTACGGCTTTTCCTGCGCCAACAGCTTGCCTAACTGGCGAAGGTAATCCAATTCTTCCTGGTAGTAACGCTCTTCAAAAGCCATAACACTCACTCGACCCGATAGTGCTGGTGGTTATCCAGCAGGATGTCAAACTCCAGGACATCGGATGCATCAGCAAAATTCACCCGCGCCACAATATGAAAACGCAGTTCCAGCGGGGAATAACCATCCGTTGTGGCGGCTGTCACCACCGCCTCTGCGATCCTCGGTTCATAACGCAGGATACAATCATGAATGCCCCGGCCTATTTCCTGACGAAAATCACTGGAAACCAGAGCTTCATCATTTAAATCGGCGATCCCCAGTTCCGGTGAGCCATGACAACTGCCGGAACGGGTATTGAGGATGTTTTGCAGGTTATGCCCAATAGAATTTAACAGCACTGCCTTCGGCCTGCGGCGCGGCGATAGCCTCGCCGCATCGCCAATACGCTCAAACAAACTCCCCCCGATACGCCGTTCCGCTATCATGTCTATTCCCTGTCCAGACGCCCGACCAGCGAGAGTTCAAAGCTGGCGCCCATATATTTAAAATGCGGACGCACAGAAAGTGCCACCTGGTACCAACCCGGCTCACCGTCCACATCCAGCACCTCAATTTTTGCCTGGCGCAGCGGTTTACGGCTGCGGACATCAGCGGGCGGGTTCTCCTGGTCCGCCACATACTGGCGTATCCAGGTGTTCAGTTGATTCTCCAGATCGCCGCGCTCCTTCCACGAACCAATCTGCTCACGCTGCAGCACCTTGATGTAGTGCGCCAGGCGGTTAATGATGAACAGGTAAGGCAACTGCGTTCCCAACCGGTAGTTAGTTTCCGCTTCTTTACCTTCCGGGGTGTTCGGGAACACTTTCGGTTTCTGTACCGAGTTGGCCGAGAAAAAAGCCGCGCTGTCGCTGCCTTTGCGCATGGTCAGGGTGATGAAACCCTCTTCCGCCAACTCGTATTCACGACGGTCAGTAATGAGCACTTCGGTCGGGATTTTGGCCTGAAGCTGTCCCATCGCCTCATACAGATGAACGGGCAAATCCTTCACCGCGCCGCCGTTCTGCGGGCCAATGATGTTCGGGCACCAGCGGTATTTTGCGAAACTTTCCGCCATATTGGCCGCCAACAGAAACGCCGTATTACCCCAGAGGTAATCGTTATGACTGCGGCTGACATTCTCGCGGTAGTTAAAGCTCTTCACCGGATTTTCACCCGGCGCATAAGGCTGACGCAGCAGGAAACGTGGTGCCGTCAGGCCGAGATAGCGGGAATCCTCAGATTCGCGCAGGGATCGCCACTTGGTGTAGGCCGGACCTTCGAAAATCGCGCTGATATCCTTGATACCTGACAGTTCCGTCCACGAGTCAAGACCGAGAAACTCAGGTGCCACCGATGACAGGAATGGCGCATGGGCCATCGCACCGACCGCGCTGACATACTGCAGCAGCTTCATATCTGCCGCGTTATTAGCAAATTCATAGTTGCCGACCACCGCTGCGACGGGCTCTCCGCCGAACTGGCCGTATCCGCTTGAGTAAACGTGCTTATAAAAACCAGACTGGGTGATTTCCGGGGCGAACTCGAAATCGTCGAGCAGTTCTTCCTTTGTTACATGCAGTAGCTGAATTTTGATATTTTCTCGCGTGTCCGCTCGCTCCACCAACAGCTTCAGAGAACGCAGGAACGATTCAATTTCCTGAAACTCCGGGGAGTGGAAAATAATATCCATCTGCCGGCCCATGCGCTCATCGATATCGGCAATCATGGCGTTCACCGCCAGGATATCGATGGATTCGGCTTCATGCTGCAACAGAGCAGCGATAAAGGCAGTCACGCCCTGACGAGCAATACCATAGCTTTCAGACTCGGGCTGAAAACGGCTCTGCGCCATAATATTATCCAACAGAGATCCTGTTGAAGCCGGTGCAGCAACGGGCGTCATTTCTTCCTGTAGAGACATAGTGAAATCCTTGTGCAAAATTATTTCTGACCGGCGAGACCCAGTTCCTGAATCAGCTGTTCACGGGTTTCTTCATTACCCAACAACGCCTGTAGCTGAGCGCGAAACGCGGGGATATTACCCATCGGCCCTTTCAGGGCTACCAGTGCCTCACGCAGTTCCAATAGCTTTTTCAGCTCCGGCACACTGGCGGCAACATTGTCCGGTGAGAGGTCAGCCATCGATTTCACTTTCAGGCTGATGTCCATCCGTACATCAGGAACTTCACTGAGCGCCGACGGCACGGTGAAGTCCCGTCCGATTCCGGACTCTGCAATTACCGCATCGAAATTATTTTTGTTAATGGAAACCGGCTGGCGTTCATCCAGCGGTGTGTCATCTGCCCTGCCTTTCAGGTCGCCAGTGACCAGCAGGTTAAGCGGTAATTCCACTTCTGCTATCTGCCCCTCAACTTTAGGAAGGTAGCGGATATTAATACGTTCTTTAGGCGCGATACTGCCGTCTTTATTAGTGCTCATAGGGATTAGTCCGTCTGATTATCTACGAATTCCGTTCATAACGCGGGATGGTATTACAATCCATACAGCAAAGACATCCTGGACACTGTTCCCGCATCAGTAAAAAAAAGGTGCAACACTATTTTTAAGGCGTATGATACTCGCAGAAAACGAATTATAAAACACCTGCCGAGTTTATTTTTAAGCTGGCATTCATACGAACGTTACTTAATGATTGAGACATTTACGCGACTAATACAAAAAATAAAAAACCATTAAAATCAACACGTTACACCATCACCAACTCAAATAAGATAAGCGTAAAGTTTAATTAACTGCAATCATATATAACTTAAAAAAATGGATGAAAGGAATATATTCGCGAACACAAGCATTTTCAATGCAATAAAAAACCCGGAAACAATATCATTCCTGATACATCTACATTTAATTTTATTAACATGTCCGATTTCGCACTTTAATATCCACGCTGACATCGGTCATTAAGGTAAACCTGATACTTTGGTTGCCATTTTAATGGCTTCCGGTAGTGATGTTCATACTGAGTTAATTAAGAGAAGGAGTTATAAATGCCAACACCGTGTTATATTTCAATTAAAGGACAGACCCAGGGACTGATTACTGACCGGGCGTTCACCGCAGAATCTGTGGGTAACATCTATGTTCAGGGCCATGAAGACGAAATGCTGGTGCAGGAATTCAGCCATAACGTTACCGTCCCTACCGACCCGCAGTCCGGTCAGCCAAGCGGACAACGCTCTCACAAGCCATTTATCTTTACTGTGACGCTGAATAAAGCCGTTCCGTTACTGTACAACGCGCTGGCTTCTGGCGAAATGCTGCCAACCACCGAACTGCACTGGTATCGCACGTCTGTTGAAGGCAAGCAGGAGCACTTCTTCACCACCCGACTGACCGATTCCACCATTGTGGATATCGACTGCACGATGCCGCACTGCCAGGACGATACCAAGCGAGAGTTCACACAGCTGGTTAAGGTTTCTCTGGCCTATCGCAAAATCGAATGGGAACACGTTTCTGCCGGTACCTCCGGAGCTGACGACTGGCGTGCGCCGCTCGAAGCATAAGAGTCAATCCACAGCATTCTGCCTTGAGGCGGAATGCTGTTTTTGTCATATCAGCGCGGCGAGAAGCCGTGTCAGTACAGGGTTACGTTTTCATTACGGGAGATGGCGGACGCCGGAAACTTCGGCGGTAGCGTACCTGAAGACGAACCCAACGCTGTACAGCCATCACAGTCCAGAGTGAGATGATGGGGAGTAAGGTAATGTCTCGTTTGTTTTATCCCGAAGGTAATGATTTACCGGGTTATGAGTGGTCTCGCCTACTGGGACAGACTCAGGGAACTGATTTTGATTTTAGTGCGCTGGCTGACTCTCTTGACTGCCAGCGTGATTTTTATGGTGCAGGCATTATATATAATGACGGTTACCGCTCATTTTTAGTTCGCCCTTCGCGCCGCACCCCCACTCCGGGTCAGAATCAGATAACCCACGTTATTGTGACTCAGACAACGCAGCTATCTCGTGAAGGGATGGAGAAAAGTGTCAAAGAAGCCGTTAAAGACCCGTCAATCGGAACAGAAATTGCGTCAACCGCGTTATCATGTGGCGCCGCCATACTCACGGCTGTTGCATGGGTTGCTTCTGTGGGCGCCGTACCGCTTACGGGGGGGATGAGCACCCCTTTGGCTATCCTGGCTACCGCCGGAACGATTGCAACCGCATTACAATGCGGTAATGGTCTCTGGCGTTTGCGTGATATTACTTCGAATAATGGCCATAAAGTCGACTGGATTGATACACAGGGCTGGTATATTGCCACTACCACTGCGCTCGATTTAATTTCACTGCTTTCACTAACGGGGCCACTAAAAGAAGTTGTCATGACATACAAGGCAATGAAGTCAGCCTCTTCGTTGAAAGTTATTGACTGGTTGAAGCGTTATCCGAGAATGGAGCGGGTTCGCCTGACCGAAGGTATTATCAAACAGCTTAATCCGGGGATTTCCAACAAAGCAATGAAAGCGATGATCCGCGCAGGGAAATATCCCAAACGTTTTCCCACAGAGGCTGTTCACAAAGAATTAATAAAACAACTCATTAGCGCAATGACCAGTGCAATGGCGATTTCCGGAAGTGCCGTCAGTGGTGTTATACATTCCCCGGGAAGCATCGCTACGTCCGGTGAATATGTTTTTGGATTATTACAATCAGTGGACACCATTAATTAAATGAACATAATAAGCCTGCTAATTGGTTCCCGGTTTGATTTGTTAATCGAGGAGGGAAAACAGATTAACCAGTTGATAAGAAATGGTGGCGAAGCACTACTTAAGAGTTCTTCACCTGAACAGGAAAATGCGCTCAATATTCAATGGTACAAGTTTTCACTTCCCAACCCTTTTTCAATTGGAATTATAATTGTTCAATTGATACTCCCTCTTGTATGGGGATGGGAATCAGTAATATATTATCTTGACCTCTCGACCCCATTAAGTGCCATATTATCCCTATCCATTCTACCGTTTATGGGTGTATATATTGCTTTCATACCCTATACCTTAGGTCGTGGTTATACTAGTGGCTTACTTCTTATACGTTACTTTTATCTCCTTAATATACTAATGACTTTGACTGGTTTTTTTTTGACGTTTATGAAGTCTATAGAGTTCAATGAAGAAATAAGGCAACTTTACTTTTTCCCCTTACAGTTACTGGTTATTTATTTATGTCGGCATGTCATGAACAGCAATTCATTTTATAAGATAATATCTTTTTTTCGTACCACGCGCCTGCTTCTTGAAGCAAAAAAAGCAAGAGAGAAACAGGAGAAAAGCACCAAATAATTCACCACGAATAGCGTTATCATTTTCATATTCATCATGACGCATTCATAGCGGCAATATGAAATACACTGGCACGTTCGAAGGTATTATGGCAATTTCAACAGGGCGATGATTCGCGCCGTAAAATATCCCAAATGGTATGCTGAGGAAGAAATTTATAGAGAATTAATAACACAACTTATCAGCTCAACGACCAGAACAATGGCAATTACCGGAAGCACTGTCAGTGGTGTTATACATTCACCGGCAAGCATCACCACCTCCGGTGAGTATGTTTTTGGATTATTACAATCAGTGGATACTATTAATTAATGAATATATTAACACTGCTGACTGGCCCCGGTTTCAGCTGTTAATCAAGGAAGGGGAACAGGTTGACCGGTTAATTAAAAATAGCGGGGAGGCTCTGCTTAAACAGTCTTCGCCAGAACAGGAAAATGCGCTCAATCTTCAGTGGTACAGGCATTCGCTCCCTAACCCTTTTTCACTTGGAATTGCAATCATACTGCTGGCTCCCCCGGTTGCCTGGGGTTGGGCGATGATAGTATATTATTTTGGTTTTCCTGTCCCAACCACTGCGATATTGTGTGTATCCATTATGCCATTTATGGGAATATACGTTGCTTTTATACCGTGGGGATTAGGGCGCGGATATGTCATCGGATTACGCCTTATTCGTTATTTTTATCTGTTCAACGTACTACTGACTCTGACAGGATTTTTTCTGACAGTTATAAAATCAATAGAGATTAATGACTGGATCGGGCAGTTTAGTTTTTTCCCTTTACAATTGCTGAGTATTTATTTATGCCGACATGTCATGAACAGCAACGCGTTTTATACGATAGTATCATTTTTTCGCACCACTCGCCTGCTTGTTGAGGCCAAAAAAGCAAGGAAAAAGACCCAAGATGCTAAATAATCGCCACCAAATATTCCCACCAGAACGATAAAATTAACATTTCGCGCGGCGAAATATCCCGGACGATATTCTACAGAATCTCTGCATCGGGAATTAATAAAACAGCTTATAAACACAACGACCAGTGCAATGACGGTTTCCGGAAGTGCGGTCAGTGGTGTTATACGTTCACCGGGAAACATCATTACCTCCGGTGAGTATGTTTTTGGATAATTACAACCAATGGATAACATAAATTAAATGAATATAATAAAATTGCTGACCGGCTCCAGGTTTCAGTTATTAATTCAGGAAGGAAAACAGGTTGAACGGTTGATAAAAAATAGTGGGGAGGCCTTGCTTAAACAATCTTCGCCGAAACAGGAAAATGCTCTCAATCTTCAATGGTACTGGCATTCGCTCCCTAATCCTTTCCCCGTCGGTATTATACTTGTGCTACTGGTAATGCTGCTTGTATGGGGATGGTCGACGATAATATATTATTTTGATCTTTCTGTCCCAACAGGTGCAATATTATGTTTATCCATTCTTCCGTTTATGGGTGTATACCTTGCCTTCATGCCCTATACATTAGGTCGCGGATATGCTAGTGGTTTACTCCTTATACATTATTTTTATCTTTTTGACTTACTGCTGACGCTGATTGCTTTCTTTCTGATGGTCATCAAATCCGCAGGGCTTAATGAGTGGATGGGGCAACTTGACTTCTTACCATTGCAGTTACTTATTTTTTATTTGTGCCGGTATGTCATGAACAGCCGCTCGTTTTATAAAACAATATCATTTAACCGTACCACGCGCATGCTTGTTGAAGCTAAAAAGGTAAGAGAAAAACTACAGAACACTAAATAACCCCATGAGTAAAGTTCTCTTTTTAAGATTTATCATGACGTATCTATAGCGATAAAATAAAGATAACTCGTTTGTTCGAAGCTATTCAAAAACAGCTTAACCCGGAAAGTCTCAACAAAATAATAAAAGCTATAATTCTCGCGGGGAAATATCCAAAACGTATTCCCAAATAGACTATTCACAAAGAATCAATATAGCGCAATGACCCGTGCAATGGCAATTAGTGGAAATACTGATAATGGTGTTATACATTCACCGGCAAGCATCACCACCTCCGGTGAGTATGTTTTTGGATTATTACAATCAGTGGATACCATTAATAAATGAATATTGTAACACTACTGACTGGCTCTCGATTTAAGTTATTAACTCAGGAAGGGAAACAGGTTGATCGGTTAATAAAAAATAGTATGAAACGAATAAAACCGATAACAGCATTAGTTTCAATCAGAAATTATCGCGCATTTAGAAAAGGTTATAAAAAAGATGAGTTTATATAGATATATAACGTTCAGTGTTATAACCGGGATAAAGTAGAAATTAAACAAGGCTACATTAAGTACATGTTATATTGAGGAAATACTCACAGCCTGCGCAGGAACTGGGTTTCGGGATGAGAAAATGAAGAATTTTACACAAATTTAATTCATGCTCTAGCCCACGTTCACACTCCACTCACAGCCCTACTGAGCAATATGAATGCGTTTCTTGATATCTTTAAGAAACAACGTGATGGTAAATGTC
>OKVX01000253.1_pt1 | contig 29768 bp, 27 predicted proteins | sample 1606941 | NCBI WGS metagenome assembly OKVX01 (sample SAMN03281016, study PRJEB24777) | human gut metagenome | isolation source: fecal sample PR161 from 1 month old female Malay infant, caesarean... | reverse complement strand
GAGCAGTTTGGCGTCTGGGGTGAAAAATCCTTTATGGGGAAAACCTACGACGGGATCCACCGGATTAGTTTCCTCATCGATGCCGATGGCAAAATCGAACACGTCTTTGATGATTTCAAAACCAGCAATCACCACGACGTGGTGCTGAACTGGCTGAAAGAAAACGCCTGATGCAAAGCAAGACGCCGGGAGAGGAAGCCCTCGCCCGGCGTCTTTTTTTATTCTCATTGCCTTAGTCGTCGACCGCCAAACCATCCGGCCAGGCATGCACCACTGCTTTAATCAGCGTGGCCAGAGGAATGGCGAAGAAGACGCCCCAGAATCCCCACAGTCCGCCAAAGATCACCACCGACAGGATAATCACCAGCGGGTGTAAATTGACCGCTTCCGAGAACAGCACCGGAACCAGCAGGTTACCGTCCAGCCCCTGAATAATCAGATAGACCGCAAACAGGCTCCAGAACTCGGTGCCAGCGCCAAACTGAAACAGCGCCACCCCCACCACCGGAATGGTCACCACAAACGCGCCGATATAGGGGATCAGCACCGAGAAGCCGACCAGCACCGCCAGCAGCAACGAGTAGTTGAGGCCAAAGAGGATAAAGCCTATCCAGGTGGCGACGCTGACGACAATCATCTCCAGCACCTTGCCGCGAATGTAGTTGGTGATCTGCTGGTTCATCTCTTTCCACACCTGCCCGGCAAGCCCGCGATTGCGCGGCAGAACGCGGCGCACCGCGTTGAGCATCTGCTCTTTATCCTTCAGCAGGAAGAAGACCATCAGCGGCACCAGCACCAGATAGACCGCCAGGGTGAGTAACCCCACCAGCGAAGCCAGAGAGTACTTAACCACCGAGTCGCCCACCGTCAGCATCCGGGTGCGCATATTTTCCGCCATCGCATCGATAATGCCGGCATCCATTAACGCCGGATAGCGCCGCGGCAGCGTGGCGGCGAAATCAGAGAGCTTATTTAGCATGCCCGGCATATCGCGGATGAGGTAGATCCCCTGCTGCCAGGCTACCGGCAGCACCACAAAGGCCAGCAACAGCAGGATGCCCACAAAGAGGATCAGCACCAGCGAGGTGGCCCAGGTGCGCGACAGACCGATGCGCTCCAGACGAACGGTCGGCCACTCCAGCAGATAGGCCAGCACGATAGCCACCAGCAACGGGGCCAGCAGGCCGCTGAAAAAGAACATAATGCCGAAACCGGCAAGCAAAATAACCAGCAGCGCTATCGCCTCAGGGTCGCTGAATCGACGGCGGTACCACTGCATTAACATCTCAAGCATAAAACCTTCCCTGAAGGGCCAAGCGGCGACAATCCGGGGAATTGTATCGAAATGTCACAAAAAAGACTTCGCTTTTTGATGCGCCGCAGTCAAACCGTTCTCCGCCATGAAGAACATATTTTCAAGGCGGCCAACGCCAGCTAAACTCGCTGGGATGCGGCCAGGGAACATTACGCCGCACAATCGGTCAAACTGGCACACCCACATTACAGGACAGAGGTTATGTTCAGGCAGTTGAAGAAAACGCTGGTGGCGACCGCGATCGCGTCGCTGACGCTGGGTTCGATAGGTCCTGCTTTTGCTGACTCCGCAGATACCCTGCCGGACATGGGAACCTCCGCAGGAAGCACGCTGTCAATCGGTCAGGAAATGCAGATGGGGGATTACTACGTCCGCCAACTGCGCGGTAGCGCGCCGCTGATCAACGACCCTCTGCTGGTGCAATATATCAACGGGCTGGGTATGCGTCTGGTGGCTCACGCCAACTCGGTGCGTACCCCGTTCCACTTCTATTTGATTAATAACGACCAGATCAACGCCTTCGCCTTCTTCGGCGGCAATGTGGTCCTCCACTCCGCCCTGTTCCGCTACTCTGATAACGAGAGCGAACTGGCCTCTGTCATGGCGCACGAAATCTCCCACGTGACGCAGCGGCATCTCGCCCGCGCGATGGAAGATCAGAAGCGCAATGCGCCGCTGACCTGGGTCGGTGCCCTGGGTTCGATTCTGCTGGCGATGGCCAGCCCGCAGGCCGGAATGGCGGCCCTGACCGGGACGCTGGCCGGTACTCAGCAGGGTATGATCAGCTTCACCCGCCAGAACGAAGAAGAGGCCGACCGGATTGGCATTCAGGTTCTGCAGCGCTCGGGTTTCGACCCACAGGCCATGCCGATGTTTATGGGTAAACTGCTTGACGAGTCGCGCTACTCGACGCGACCGCCGGAAATGTTGCTCACCCACCCCCTGCCGGAAAGCCGACTGGCCGATGCCCGTAACCGCGCCAACCAGATGCGCCCGGTGGTGGTACAGTCCTCGGCGGACTTCTATCTGGCGAAGGCGCGTACCCTCGGGATGTACACCAACGGCGACAACAAGCTGGGCACCGATCTGCTGAACGCCTGGGATAAAGGCAATATCCGCCAACAGCATGCCGCCCAGTATGGTCGCGCTCTGCTGGCGATGGAAAGCAATAACTTTGACCAGGCACGCAAAACGCTGCAGCCGCTGCTCAACGCCGACCCGCAAAATGCCTGGTATCTCGATCTGGCCACCGATATCGACCTCGGACAGAAGAAAACCAGCGACGCCATCAATCGCCTTAAAAACGCCCGCGAGCTGCGTACTAATCCGGTGCTGCAGCTGAACCTGGCCAACGCCCTGCTGCAGGGCGGGCAGCCCGGGGAAGCGGCGACCATTCTGAACCGGTATACCTTTACCTATAAAGAGGATGGCAACGGCTGGGACCTGCTGGCCCAGGCGGAAGGCGCGCTGGGCAATCGCGATCAGGAGCTGGCGGCGCGGGCTGAAAGCATGGCGCTGGTCGGCCAGCTGGAGCAGGCGATTTCCCTGCTCAGCAGCGCCAGCTCGCAGGTGAAACTGGGTAGCCTGCAGCAGGCACGTTACGATGCCCGTATCGATCAGCTACGCGATCTGCAGGCTCGCTTCCGTCCCTATCAAAAAATGTAAGGAGACCCCATGACCGACGCGGTAAAAATTTACCATAACCCACGCTGCTCCAAGAGCCGCGAAACGCTGAGCCTGCTGCAGAGCCGCGGCATCGATCCTGAGGTGGTGCTTTATCTTGAGACGCCACCGGATGCCGGGACGCTGCGCCAGCTGCTGCAGCTGCTGGGTATGGAGAGCCCCCGCGAGCTCATGCGCCAGAAAGAGGATCTGTATAAATCGCTCAATCTGGCCGACCCGGCTCTCAGCAACGCGGCGCTGATACAGGCGATGGTCGACAATCCGAAACTCATCGAGCGCCCTATCGTCGTCAGCCGCGGCCAGGCGCGTATTGGCCGCCCGCCGGAACAGGTTCTTGAGATCGTAAGCTAACTCACCCGCGCCGCGTTTGCGCGGCGCTTTTTTTTACGTGGGCGATTCCAGATCTTTCACGCCAATATCTCCCGCCCGCCGGACGGTGCTACTGTTCATCCATCGCTCAATCCACTGGACGGATGAACATGAAAAAGCCGACCTCCACGCCCCATGACGCCGTGTTTAAGACCTACCTCTCCCATCCCGATACCGCCCGTGATTTCCTGCAACTGTATCTGCCCGAGACGCTGCTTAAAGTGTGCGATCTGCGTACGCTGCATCTCGAGTCCGGGCATTTTGTCGAAGACGATCTGCGTCCCTTTTACGCCGACATTTTGTATTCCCTGAAAACCACGGCGGGCGACGGTTATATTTATGCGCTTATCGAACACCAGAGCACGCCCGACCGGCATATGGCCTTTCGTCTGATGCGCTACGCCATCGCCGCCATGCAGCGCCATCTCGATGCCGGCCACGATCGCCTGCCGCTGGTGATCCCTGTTCTCTTCTACCACGGTCTGGTGAGCCCCTATCCGTTCTCTCTGCGCTGGCTCGATGAATTCGTCGCTCCGGAGCTGGCCGGCCACCTTTATCACGGGGCGTTTCCGCTGGCGGACATAACCGTCATTCCGGATGACGAGATTGCCACCCACCAGCGCATGGCAACGCTGGAGTTACTGCAAAAACATATTCGACAACGCGATCTGGCGCAGCTCCTCGACAAGCTGAGCGAATTATTATTGACTGGACTGGCGACGGAATCGCAGGTACAAGCCCTGATGCACTATCTGGTACAGGCAGGCAACACGCGCGAGCCGATTAAATTCATTCGCGAGCTGGCGTTACGTACGCCGCAGCATAAGGAGACGTTGATGACGATTGCGGAATATCTGGAACAACAGGGGCTGGAGCGGGGCCTGGCGCAAGGCCGTCAGGAAGGACGGAAAGAAGAGGCGCAGCGCATCGCTGTCGCTATGCTGCACAGCGGCCTTCCGCGCGACCTGGTCGCCCGGTTGACCGGGCTGACGGAGCAGGAGCTGACTCCCCTGGCGGACTAAAGCTTAAGGATCTCTTTCACGAAGGGGATCGTCAGCTTGCGCTGAGCGGTAATCGAGGCATGATCCAGCTGATCGAGGGTCATAAACAGCGAACGCATCTCGCGATCCAGCCGCTTCAGCAGGAAGCGGCACACATCTTCCGGCATCTCGAAGCCGCGCAGTCTGGCGCGCAGCTGCAGCGCCTGCAGTTTGTCTTCATCCGACAGCGGCTGCAGCTTATAGATCTGCCCCCAGTCCAGCCGTGAGGCCAGATCCGGCAGGCCAAGATTCAGCTGCCGCGGCGGCCGATCGCCGGTGATCAGCAGCCGGGTTTTGCCTGATTCCAGGATCCGGTTATAGAGATTAAAGATGGCCATCTCCCAGGGCTCATCGCCGGCGACGCACTCGATGTTATCGATGCACACCAGCGCCAGCTGTTCCATCCCCTCCAGCACCTCGGGCACAAACCACGTCCGTTTATCCAGCGGCACGTAGCCTACCGCATCCCCGCGCTGGGAAAGCTCCGCGCAGGCGGCGTGTAACAGGTGGCTACGACCTGCCCCTTCACGTGACCAGATATAAATGTACCCGCTGTGTTCCTGGCGCAGTACGTTCTGGAGGGCGGCAAGTAGGGAAGGATTATCACCCGGCCAGAAACTCGCGAAGGTTTCGTCGTCAGGAAGATACAGTGGCAAAGAGAGCTGTGCCGGTGCGTTCAGATGGACCTCAACATAGGCTTACAGAAAAACGCGAAGAGTTTACCACAGATTTAGGTCAGGAGAGAACCGGGCGGGATCGCCGCCCGGTCAGGCGATCGTTATTTAAACTCTTCGCTATCCGCCGCGTCGAGGACCACCTCTTCCGGACGCAGGACGCTGATAAGCTTGAAAATCAGGCTGAGGGCGATGCCCACGATAGTCGCCAGCGCCATCCCTTTCAGCTCGGCGGCGCCAATGTGCACTTTAGCGCCGCTAACGCCGATGATCAGGATCACGGAGGTGAGGATCAGATTCTGCGCTTTACTGTAATCCACCTTCGATTCAATCAGTACGCGGATCCCCGAGGCGCCGATCACCCCGTACAGCAGCAGGGAAACGCCGCCCATCACCGGCACCGGGATGATCTGGATAGCCGCCGCCAGTTTGCCGACGCAGGAGAGCAGAATCGCAATGATCGCCGCGCCGCCGATTACCCAGGTGCTGTAGACCCGGGTAATCGCCATCACGCCGATATTTTCACCGTAGGTAGTGTTGGGCGTCGAACCGAAGAAGCCGGAAACGATCGTCGACAGGCCGTTGGCAAACATCGAACGATGCAGGCCCGGGTCGCGGATCAGATCGCGCTTAACGATATTGGCGGTCACCACCAGATGCCCCACGTGCTCGGCAATCACCACCAGCGCGGCGGGCAGTATGGTGAAGATAGCAAACCACTCAAAGCGCGGAGTGTAGAAAGTCGGCAGCGCGAACCAGTGCGCCTCGGCGATCGGGGTGGTATCGACCACGCCCATCACAAACGACAGCGCATAGCCCACCAGCACGCCGATCAGGATCGGGATAATCGCCAGGAAGCCGCGGAACAGCACGGATCCGAACACCGTCACCGCCAGGGTCACCATCGAGATAATAATGGTTTTACTGTCCGGTGACTGGCCGTCGGCCGGCAGCAGCCCGGCCATATTAGCCGCCACGCCCGCCAGTTCGAGGCCGATAACCGCCACGATGGCGCCCATCGCCGCCGGCGGGAACATCACATCCAGCCAGCCGGTACCGGCTTTTTTGACAATAAAGGAGACGAGGCAGAACAGCACGCCGCACATAATAAAGCCGCCCAGCGCCACTTCGTAGCCCAGCGGCAACAGCAGCAGCACCGGGGAGATAAAAGCGAAGCTTGATCCCAGATAAGCGGGAATTTTGCCTTTACAGATAAAGAGGTACAACAGCGTACCGATGCCGTTGAACAGCAGGACGGTGGCCGGGTTAATGTGGAACAGAATAGGCACCAGTACCGTTGCGCCAAACATGGCGAACAGATGTTGCAAACTAAGCGGGATTGTCTGTAAAAGCGGCGGTCTTTCACTCACCCCGATGGCACGGCGCGTCATAGTGTATTCCTCTGAGAGTCGTCTGTTATTTGCTGTGGATTACTTTTATTCAAAAAAAAGCCGACTCTCAAAGTCGGCTTTTTTCGCGGTATATTTTATTTCGTTCCAAAAATCTTGTCGCCGGCATCGCCGAGACCGGGAATGATATACCCGTGCTCGTTCAGTCCCTTATCGACAGAGGCGGTGTACAGCTCAACGTCCGGGTGGGCTTTCTCCAGCGCGGCAATCCCTTCCGGCGCCGCCACCAGCACCAGCACCTTGATGCTGGTGCAGCCGGCGTTTTTCAGCAGATCGATAGTGGCGATCATCGACCCACCGGTGGCCAGCATCGGGTCAACGACCAGCGCCATACGTTCATCGATGTTAGACACCAGTTTCTGGAAGTAAGGCACCGGCTCGAGGGTTTCTTCATTGCGATAGATACCGACCACGCTGATACGCGCGCTTGGCACGTGCTCCAGCACCCCTTCCATCATGCCGAGGCCAGCGCGCAGGATAGGCACAACGGTAATTTTCTTGCCCTTGATCTGCTCGACTTCCACCGGACCGTTCCAGCCTTCAATAGTGACTTTCTCAGTCTCCAGATCGGCGGTGGCTTCATAAGTCAGTAAGCTGCCCACTTCTGAGGCGAGTTCACGGAAGCGTTTGGTGCTGATGTCGTGCTCGCGCATCAGGCCCAGCTTGTGTTTGACGAGTGGGTGTTTGACTTCCACAATCTTCATTCTCTTTCTCCTCTGAGGGGCAGCCACAAAAAAAATCGCGGGATTATACCGCTTTTTGCGGATTGTGCCATACCCATCTTGCTTGACGTATATCAAGCAAAGTGATTTAGAGACAAAAAAACCGGAGGCGAGGCTCCGGCTTGGGTGCGGGGTGCAGTCCATACGCTTACGCGGGCCTACGTGTATTGTAGGTCGGTTAAGCGTTAGCGCCACCCGACTACGACAGGTTCTCCCCGTTGCTGGCAATTACCTGCTGATACCAGGCAAAGGACTTTTTCCGGCTGCGTGCCAACGTGCCATTGCCTTCATTATCTTTATCGACATAAATAAAGCCGTAGCGTTTTTTCATTTCCCCCGTGCCGGCGGAAACCAGATCGATACAGCCCCAGGGGGTGTAGCCCATCAGATCGACGCCATCCTCGACCACCGCCTTTTTCATCTCCGCGATATGGGCGGAGAGATAATCGATACGATACTGGTCATTGACGCTGCCGTCCGCTTCGCGGACATCAATCGCGCCAAAGCCGTTTTCGACAATAAACAGCGGCAGCTGGTAGTGATCCCAGAACCAGTTCAGCGAATAGCGCAGGCCGACCGGGTCAATCTGCCAGCCCCAGTCCGACTTTTTGACGTACGGGTTGGAGACCAGGCTGGTGGTTTCATCATAATCAAGCAAGGGGTTGTCTTCGGTGGCTTTGGTAGCGAACGACATATAGTAGCTAAAGCCAATGTAGTCGACACAGCCCTCGGTTAACGCCTGACGATCGGCTTCGGTGATATCCAGAGTAAAGCCGCGGCGGGCAAAATAGTTGAGCAGATGCTGCGGATAGCGACCGCGCACGTGGACGTCGGTAAACCAGTAACGGCGGTGCATGGCGTTCATCGCCATCATCATATCGTCCGGGGCGCAGGTCAGCGGATAGATGGGGCACATAGCGATCATGCAGCCAATCTGCAGCGCCGGGTTGATCTCGCGCGCCGCTTTCACCGCCAGGGCGCTGGCCACCAGCTCATAGTGCGCGGCCTGGTACATCACCGGTTCCCGGTCTTCATCCGGCAAATATTTCAAACCGGAGTTGGTGAAGGGGGCAAAGTCCTCATGGAAGTTGGCCTGGTTGTTGATCTCGTTAAAGGTCATCCAGTACTTCACTTTATGTTGATAGCGGGTGAAGACGACCCTGGCAAAGCGCACGAAAAAGTCGATTAGCTTGCGGTTGCGCCAGCCGCCGTACTCGGTGACCAGGTGATAAGGCATTTCAAAATGCGACAGCGTAATGACTGGCTCAATGCCGTGTTTCAGGCATTCGTCGAACAGATCATCATAAAACTGCAGGCCAGCCTCGTTGGGCTCCAGCTCATCGCCCTGCGGGAAAATACGCGTCCAGGCAATCGAGGTGCGAAAACATTTGAAGCCCATCTCGGCAAACAGCGCCAGGTCTTGTGGATAACGATGATAAAAATCGATCGCCTCATGGTTCGGGTAGTTTTTCCCGGCCACCACGCCGTCGGTAATTTCCCGCGGCACGCCGTGGGCGCCGGCGGTCATCACATCCGCCACGCTGATCCCCTTGCCGCCCTCCTGCCAGCCGCCCTCTAACTGATGCGCTGCGACCGCGCCGCCCCACAGAAAACCTGCTTTAAATCCGGACATAGTCTCTCCCTAATGTCGATCGTCGTCTGGCGAACGATACAGCTGATTAAAATGGTAAACCGCGCCAATCAGGCCGGCATCGTTACCGTGACTGACGGTATCGAGATAGTCGGCAATGCCGAACCAGGCCAGATGCTGGCGCAGTAGCGTCAGAAATCCTGGGCGTTCCACAACGCCGCCACCGATAAAAATGGTCTGCGGATCGAAGATATGGACGAGGTTATAAAGGCCATGGCCCAGGCCATTGAAGAACTCGGCGACCAGACGCTGACAAACCGGGTCGCCGGCGTCATAGCGGTCGAAAATCAGTTCGCCTGTCACGCTATCCAGCGGCGCGCCAATATGTTGCGCATAGCGATGGCGCAGCACCCGCAGAGTGCAGTTCTCATTCATCGAATAGCGACGAGGATCGCGTCCGCCGGGACGGTCGGTAAGCATGTAGCCGAATTCGCCGGCACGAAAACGCGCCCCGTTGATCAGCTGGTGTTGGCAGAAAATCGCCCCACCGATGCCAGTACCGATAGTGAGCACCAGAAAATTGGCCATCTCCGCCGCTTTGCCCTGCCAGCGCTCGGCCAGCAGCACACAGTTGGCGTCGTTTTCCACCGAGACCGGCAGCCCGGTTCGCGTCTCGAGCCACGATTTCATGGCGAAGTTATCAAATCGACGGATAGCGCCGCCCATGGTGATAAGACCGCTGTGCGGATCGATATAGCCCGGCGCGCTGATGGCTATTCCTTCACACGACGGATGGGCCGCCAGCCACGACAGCATTGCCTGTAAGATCCGATCGCCATCGCTGTCATTGATTGACTGCCTGGCGGTTTCCAGCAGCCTGCCGTCGCGGGCCATCACGCCCATCTTTAACGCGGTGCCACCGATATCAAATGCCGCAATCTTCATTCATCCCTCTCCTGACCCGCGTCAATCACCGACAAAATGCGTGGCAAACCAACACGGAAACCGGTTTCAGTCGTATAATGAGGATTCCTTTACGTAGAGGCAAGCACCAGACTGTACCCGGTTTCATTTTCGTGAGCAGTATCAAATTTAACCATTCATCAGCGGTTTTACGCCAACTGTAAAGCAGGCTCGCAAACGTTTGCTTTCCCTGTTAGAATTGCGCCGATTTTTCTTGCTTACCGCAAACGCGTGGAGACTTCGCAGTGACCGATAAAACCTCTCTCAGCTATAAAGATGCCGGCGTGGATATTGATGCAGGCAACGCTCTCGTCGACCGTATTAAGGGCGTGGTGAAGAAAACCCGTCGCCCGGAAGTGATGGGGGGACTGGGCGGATTCGGCGCGCTGTGCGCACTGCCGCAGAAATACCGCGAGCCGGTACTGGTCTCCGGCACCGACGGCGTCGGTACCAAGCTGCGTCTGGCAATGGATCTGAAGCGTCACGACACCATCGGTATCGACCTGGTCGCCATGTGCGTGAACGACCTGGTGGTTCAGGGCGCTGAGCCGCTGTTTTTCCTGGATTATTACGCCACCGGTAAACTGGACGTCGATACCGCAGCCAGCGTCATCAACGGCATCGCCGAAGGCTGCCTGCAGTCCGGTTGCGCGCTGGTCGGTGGTGAAACCGCAGAGATGCCCGGGATGTACCACGGCGAAGATTACGACGTGGCGGGTTTCTGCGTCGGGGTAGTGGAAAAATCAGAAATCATCGACGGCAGCAAAGTGACCGATGGCGACGTGCTGGTGGCGCTGGCGTCCAGCGGCCCGCACTCTAACGGCTATTCGCTGGTGCGTAAGATCATTGAGGTTAGCGGCGTTGACCCACAAACTACCGACCTTGACGGTAAACCGCTGGCCGACCATCTGCTGGCGCCAACCCGCATCTATGTGAAATCGGTGCTTGATCTGATCGCCAGCGTTGACGTCCACGCTATTGCCCACCTGACCGGCGGCGGCTTCTGGGAAAACATTCCGCGCGTGCTGCCGGATAACACCCAGGCGATCATCGATGAGTCCTCCTGGCAGTGGCCATCCGTCTTCAACTGGCTGCAAACCGCCGGTAACGTCAGCCAGCATGAAATGTACCGTACCTTTAACTGCGGCGTAGGGATGATTATCGCCCTGCCGGCAGCGGAAGCGGACAAAGCGATTGCCCTGCTGAATGACAAAGGTGAAAACGCGTGGAAAATCGGGTATATCAAAGCCTCCGATTCCGAACAGCGTGTGGTCATTGCATGAAAAACATCGTGGTGCTGATTTCCGGTAGCGGCAGCAATTTGCAGGCGATCATCGACGCCTGCGGCCGGAAACAGATAAACGGCACCCTGCGTGCGGTATTCAGTAACAAGGCTGATGCGTTCGGCCTTGAGCGCGCGCGCCTGGCCGGCATCCCGGCCCATGCGCTGGCGCAAAGTCAGTTTGCCGACCGGGAAGCGTTCGATCGTCAGCTGATGCATGAAATCGACGCCTACGCCCCGGATCTGGTGGTGCTGGCAGGCTATATGCGTATCCTTAGCCCGGCGTTCGTCAGCCACTATCAGGGACGTCTGCTGAACATCCATCCCTCGCTACTGCCGAAGTATCCTGGCCTGCATACTCATCGTCAGGTGCTGGAGAACGGTGACGAGGAGCACGGCACCTCGGTGCACTTCGTCACCGATGAGCTGGACGGTGGGCCGGTTATCCTGCAGGCCAAGGTGCCGGTCTTCGCTGGCGACAGCGAGGAGGAAATCACGGCGCGGGTTCAGGCCCAGGAACATGCCATTTATCCGCTGGTCATCAGCTGGTTCGTCGATGGACGTCTGCGCATGGCAGGCAACCACGCCTGGCTGGATGAGCGACAGCTTCCCCCGCAGGGCTATGCCGCCGACGAATGAACAACCAGCCCCGCATGTGCACATCGCGGGGCTTTTTTTTAATTAAAAGTGTTTACTAATCAAACATCTCACAGAAATAATTCTTCTTACTGTCATATTGTTGTGACACAGTAAATCGCTATGCAGAAAAATTCGTCATAATAGTCTACGTCCTGTGAGTAAAACGGAGTGTGAGCGGTAATGGGCCAGGAAAAGCTATACATCGAAAAAGAACTCAGCTGGTTGTCTTTTAACGAACGCGTGCTGCAGGAAGCGGCGGACAAGAGTAACCCGCTGATTGAGCGCATGCGCTTCTTAGGGATTTACTCCAACAACCTGGATGAGTTTTACAAAGTGCGCTTCGCTGAGCTGAAGCGCCGGATTATTATCAGTGAAGAACAAGGCAGTACCGCCCATTCTCGCCACCTGTTAGGCAAAATTCAGGCCCGCGTTCTGAAGGCCGATCAGGAATTCGATAGTCTGTATAATGAACTGTTGCTGGAGATGGCGCGTAACCAGATCTTCCTGATCAACGAGCGCCAGCTGTCCGTCAATCAGCAGGCCTGGCTGCGCAACTACTTCAAGCAGTATTTACGCCAGCATATCTCGCCGATCCTGATCAACCGCGAAACGGACCTCGTGCAGTTCCTGAAAGATGATTACACCTATCTGGCGGTGGAGATTATCCGCGGGGAAAACATCAACTATGCTCTGCTGGAAATACCGTCGGATAAAGTGCCGCGCTTCGTGAACCTGCCGCCGGAAGCGCCGCGTCGCCGCAAGCCAATGATCCTCCTGGATAACATCCTGCGCTATTGCCTGGACGATATTTTTAAAGGCTTCTTTGATTACGATGCGCTGAACGCCTACTCGATGAAGATGACCCGTGACGCCGAGTACGATCTGGTGCATGAGATGGAGTCGAGCCTGATGGAGCTGATGTCCTCCAGCCTCAAGCAGCGCCTGACCGCCGAGCCGGTTCGCTTCGTCTACCAGCGCGATATGCCGGATGCGATGGTCGAAATGCTGCGCGATAAGCTCTCCATTTCCAACTACGACTCAATGCTGCCGGGCGGCCGCTATCACAACTTTAAAGACTTTATCGGCTTCCCGAACGTCGGTAAGGCCAATCTGGTCAATAAACCCATGCCGCGCCTGCGTCATCTGTGGTTTGATAAATTCCGCAACGGCTTCGACGCCATTCGCGAACGCGACGTGCTGCTCTACTATCCCTATCACACCTTTGAGCACGTGCTGGAGCTGCTGCGTCAGGCCTCCTTCGACCCCAGCGTATTGGCGATCAAAATCAACATTTACCGCGTGGCCAAGGATTCGCGCATTATTGACGCGATGATCCACGCCGCCCACAACGGTAAGAAAGTCACCGTAGTGGTGGAGCTGCAGGCGCGCTTCGATGAAGAGGCTAACATTCACTGGGCGAAACGCCTGACGGAAGCGGGAGTCCACGTTATCTTCTCTGCGCCAGGTCTGAAGATCCACGCCAAGCTGTTCCTTATCTCGCGTAAAGAAGGCGATGAGGTGGTGCGCTACGCCCACATCGGCACCGGTAACTTTAACGAGAAGACGGCGCGGATCTACACCGACTATTCGCTGTTAACCGCCGATGCGCGCATTACCAATGAAGTCCGCCGGGTGTTTAACTTTATCGAGAACCCCTATCGTCCGGTTAGCTTCGACTACCTGTTGGTGTCGCCGCAGAACTCGCGTCGTCTGCTGTATGAGATGATCGATCGCGAGATCGCCAATGCGCAAAACGGGCAACCGTCCGGGATTACGCTGAAGCTGAACAACCTGGTGGATAAAGGTCTGGTGGACCGACTGTATGCCGCCTCCAGCTCCGGCGTGCCGGTTAATCTGCTGATCCGCGGCATGTGCTCGCTGATCCCGGGTCTGGAAGGTATCAGCGAAAATATCCGCGTCATCAGTATTGTGGACCGTTTCCTCGAGCACGACCGGGTCTACTGTTTTGAAAACGGTGGCGATAAACAGGTCTGGCTCTCCTCTGCCGACTGGATGACGCGTAACATCGATTATCGCATCGAAGTTGCCGCTCCGCTGCTCGATCCGCGTCTGAAGCAGCGGGTGCTGGATATTTTTGATATCCTGTTCAACGATACGGTAAAAGCGCGCTATCTTGATAAAGAACTGAGTAACCGCTATGTGCCGCGCGGCAATCGCCGTAAAGTGCGCGCGCAAATGGCGATTTACGATTATCTCAAATCACTCGAACAACCCGACTAACCTATGCCAATAAACGATAACACCCCTCGGCCGCAGGAGTTCGCTGCGGTTGACCTTGGTTCGAACAGTTTTCATATGGTGATCGCCCGTGTCGTCGACGGCGCCATGCAGATCATCGGACGCCTGAAACAGCGCGTACATCTGGCCGATGGCCTCGATGAAAACTCGGTGTTGAGCGAAGAAGCCATGACCCGTGGGCTGAACTGCCTGTCGCTGTTTGCCGAACGCCTGCAGGGGTTCTCCCCCTCCAGCGTCTGTATCGTCGGGACGCATACGCTGCGTCAGGCGACCAACGCGGCGGAGTTTCTTAAACGCGCGGAAAAAGTGATCCCCTACCCGATCGAGATCATCTCCGGTAATGAAGAAGCGCGCCTGATTTTTATGGGCGTTGAGCACACGCAGCCGGAGCGCGGCCGCAAGCTGGTGATTGATATCGGCGGCGGTTCAACCGAGCTGGTCATTGGCGAAGATTTTGAGCCCCGCCTGGTGGAAAGCCGCCGCATGGGCTGCGTGAGCTTCTCGCAGGCCTATTTCCCTGGCGGCGTTATCAATAAAGAAAACTTCCAGCGCGCGCGCCTGGCGGCGGTGCAGAAGCTGGAGACGCTGGCCTGGCAGTTCCGTATTCAGGGATGGACCGTGGCGCTGGGCGCCTCCGGCACCATTAAAGCCGCCCAGGAAGTGCTGGTGGCGATGGGCGAGAAGGACGGATTTATTACGCCGGAGCGCCTCGAGATGCTGGTAAATGAGCTGTTGAAGCATAAAAACTTCGACGCGCTCAGTCTGCCCGGTCTCTCAGAAGACCGTAAAGCGGTCTTTGCGCCTGGGCTGGCGATCCTCTGCGGTGTGTTTGACGCGCTGGCCATCAAAGAACTTCGTCTGTCCGATGGCGCGCTGCGCGAAGGTGTCCTGTACGAGATGGAAGGCCGCTTCCGCCACCAGGATATTCGTAGCCGCACGGCACAGAGTCTGGCAAATCAGTACAACATCGATCGCGAACAGGCGCGCCGGGTACTGGAAACTACCACCCAGATGCTGGAGCAGTGGCAGGAGCAGAATCCCAAGCTGGCCAATCCGCACCTCGCGGCGCTGTTGAAATGGGCGGTGATGCTCCATGAGGTAGGGCTGAATATCAACCACAGCGGCATGCATCGTCACTCGGCCTACATTCTCCAAAATAGCGACCTGCCGGGCTTCAATCAGGAGCAGCAGATGCTGATGGCCACCCTCGTACGCTATCATCGCAAAGCGATCAAGCTCGACGATCTGCCGCGCTTTACGCTATTCAGGAAAAAGCAGTTTCTGCCGCTAATTCAGCTACTGCGCCTGGGCGTACTGCTGAATAATCAGCGTCAGGCTACCACTACGCCGCCGACGCTGCGCCTGCAGACGGAAGCTCACCACTGGACGCTGACGTTTCCGCACAACTGGTTTAGCCAGAATGCGCTGGTGCTGCTGGATCTGGAAAAAGAGCAACAGTACTGGGAAGGCGTGCCGGAATGGATGCTGAAGATTGCTGAAGAAGAGCCAGACGCCTGATCGTATCTCTGGCTATCAACCGAGCCGGGCGCTTACGCCCGGCTTTTTGCTGCTCAGCCGGTCATCTCCTCCGCCAACTGCGTCAGAGGTACCGGTACCCCGATATCATAGCCCTGCATATAATCGATCCCCAGCGTGATGACCGCCTGACGTATTTCCGGCGACTCCACATATTCGGCCACCACCTGCATGTTCTTCATACGCGCCAGACGACAAATAGAGTCCACGACCTGGTAATCAAGACTGCTGGCAAGCAGATTGCGAATAAAACTGCCGTCGATTTTAAGAATGTCGACGTTCATTGTTTTTAACCGGGCGTAGCTGGCGTAGCCGGTACCAAAATCATCGATCGCCACCCGGCAGCCCAGCGCCCGCAGATGTTCTAAAGTCTGGCAGACCAGCTCGGGATTGCTGAGCGCGTAGTTCTCGGTCAGCTCGAAAATAATCTGCCATGGCTCAATGTTGTAGGCCTGCAGCAGCGCTTCGACCTCCTGAGGAAACTGGCTGCGGCTCAGCGACACCGGAGAAAGATTGATCGCCAGCCGCAGACCAGGCAGCGCCCGCCGGTTGGCGTCCATAAAGGCCAGCGTATGCTCAATAACCCACTGGTCCACCCGCGTGGACAGCCCAAACTCGTGCGCCACCGGCAAGAACTCGTTTGGCCCCGTTAGCTCACCCGACTCCCCTTCCATCCTCACCAGCACTTCATGATAGCGATCGCCGCGAATGCCCTGGATAGGCTGCGCCATCAGGACAAAATGGTCATGTTCCAGCGCTTTGAGAATGCGGTTCATCATCACGACTTTATCTTTCAGATCCTGCTGAACATGGCCCGCGCCGCGGCGCTGTAAATTTTCCGGATGGCCGCTGGCTAACGACATGTCGGCAATGGTGTTCAACTCGCCAAGCAGTAAATACAGATGCTTGACCGGCGAGCGAACGCTGCAATAGCTCATGCCGATCCGCGGCTGCAGGGGGACCCCGTCCCAGTGGAAACGGAACTGTCGCAGGGAGCGGTCAATTAAGTGAATGCGCGCCTGGTGCCCTTCGCTATTGAGACGGAACACTAAATCGTGACCGGCAAGATGATATACCGCTTCGTTGGGCTGCAGCAGCGTTCTCAGGTGGTTCGCCAGCATTTGCTTATACTGGATTCGCAAAAGTACCCCATAGTGGCGCCCCAGCAGTTCAAGCTCAGGAATGCGCAGAAAACAGAGCGTCGACCAGCTCGTGCCGTTGAGCGCCCGGCTCAGCGCCCGCAAGTTCGGCATATGAACCACCGGGTCGAGGAAGGCCATCTGCCGGACGCGAGCGTAGATCAGCCGCTGCTGTGTCGCCAGCATCGCCGTATAGGCGACAATAAACGAGAATACCAGATAGCTTGATGAGGTGATCGCCAACTGGGTGTTATAGCTTGGGTAAATTGGTAAGTAACGGTAATGAAAATGGATCACGGCAATCAGCACCGGCGTCCAGATCAGTGAGATAAAGCGATAGCCAAAACGCATGGCACCCCAGAGCATCACCGGCATCAGCAATGACAACGTATAATTCGTACTAAATATGGTGCTGCTATCATTAAGCGGCATCAATAATAGCCACAGTAGCAGAATTAATACCGTCGCCCAGCAAATAATTTCAATTTTTTTTATTTTTGGATCAATTTGTAAGCGAACCTGAGAAATAAAGCCGCGTAAATGAAAAGGATTACGAATGACCCGTAACACAAAATAACACAGCGGCATGCCGGTCAGGCACCCTACCATTAGCGCCTGAAAGGTGATTAATGAACGTAAACTAAATGGCGTAACGCCGGTCATTTCCGTTGTGCGCGGATGGAGTCCAAGATATTCGGCAATCTGTGACAAAATCAGAAAAATGACCGAGGGGAGCAGCATTTGCCAGAACAGACGATGCGGCATCAGTCGGACGTTGCCGTGTGAGACCTGCTGACGCTGGGGGACAAAAATGCGGTAGCCGCCCCAGCAGAGCACGCAGGGGATAAGGAAATGGAACAGTACACCGATGGACTGCTCAAGCATCATGCCGTGGGCCAGAGTTAACAGCAGGCCAATAATAATGCCAGGGATCGCCGCCCAACCAAAAAACATCATCAGGCTGAGCACCAGCGCCAGGGGAAGATAATACAAAAATACCATATGACCATTGAGCATGGTGTAGGTATTCGCCCATCTGGCGACCGGTAATAACAGCGCAGGCAGAACGAGCGGTAAAGCCCACCACTTGTCGCGATATTGTTGATAGTATTTTAATAAATTCATAGGTGCTCTACAGAGTGCCTCTGCTCCCGCGAGGCATATTCAGGCAGGCATCCAACCACCCATGCTGACCGCGTAAATAATAACGATACGGTAACGTCCGCTGATTTTAGTGGCCAAGAGAAGGAGACTATTGATATAAATCAACAAATGCTGACGCCAACATTAATAAATCTTATTTTTCCCGACATTTCACGGCTAATAAAGTGAGCATGTAAATACGACGATTATCTTATATAACATTAATTAATGTTTTCACTGCCGCACTTTTACATCTGCATCAATTGACCCCATCTCGTTCCTGTGCCTTAATACCCCCATCGCCCATCTTCGGGTATACTTCAAGGATCCTTTTGTGAGTCAGGCACCCAGTATGCGTAAACGACATCGATTTAACCGTCGCATGACCCGTATCGTACTGCTTATCAGCTTTCTCTTCTTCTTTGGACGCTTTGTCTACTCCTCCATCGGCGCCTGGTACCATCATCAGGATAAAAAAGCGTCGCAGGAGTCATCGCTCACCGTCGAGCCCTCCCCCCGCGAGTAATCCTTTGATTCTAATACTGCAAGCGCCACACTCCGCAGGCAGAGCCGCTCGCTGCTGAAGTACTGTCTTTGATGCGGTAATTTTGCCGTCGGCGATTTATAAGCGCACGGTATGCAGCAGGCGCAGCATTTCAGCGATACCTTTTGTCACAATTTTGTCCTGACGCATGACTACCGCCAGCTGTCGGTATAGCCGCGGCGCCAGCGAGTGTACGCGTAATCCGTCGCGATCCTCCACCCGCTCCACCGCCATGCGGGGCACGATGCTGTAGCCCAGCCCTGCCCGCACCATGCGCTTAATCGCCTCGATGCTCCCCAACTGCATTACCGGCGTCACCGCCAGTCCCGCCGAGCGGAACCAGCGGTCAATCAGATCCCGCGTGCCGCTACCCGCCTCGAAGGCAATGAGCGGCTGCGCCTGCAGCTCGGCGGGAGTATAAACCGCCGGCATCTCCGTCTCGCGGCTGGCATAGATGGTCACGAACTCCTCATCTAACATCGCAGTCACCGCCAGACTGCGCCCCTGCACGGGCAGCGTGACCAGCCCGAGATCGAGCCGGTTTTCTTCCACCGCGCGGACGATATCCAGCGTGTTGCCGGTGGTCACCCCCACCGTCAGCAGCGGGTGCTGCTGACGAAGATGCTGCAGCAGCGGTGGAAGAAGATGAATGCAGGCCGTCGCGCCTGTCCCCAGCGTCAACGATCCATTAACCTCCTGACTGAATGCGCTGACCGACTGCACCGCGCTATTCACCGCCCGATCGATCTGCTCGCTGTGGGCCAGCAATGCCATTCCCGCCGCCGTCGCCTTGATCCCACGTCCGGTTCGCTCCAGCAGCCTGGTCTGTAAAAACTGCTCCAGCTGACGTACCTGCAGGCTGACGGCAGGTTGGGAGATCCCCAGCGCGTCGGCGGCGGCAGAAAAGCTGCCGCGCTGTACGACCAGCCGGAAGGTCGCCAGATTTCCCAGGTTCAGTGTTGTCATAAAAGTTTCTCTTATACCGCGCATAAGGTGGCCGCTCTGCCAGAACAATAGCCTGCCGGGTATGCTCAGGACAACTGTCTTAACGGAATGAAAAACCATGGAAATAAACGCTATTCCCCGACGCCTTGCCTTCACCGCGGGCGGTCAGCAACTCATCAACTGGGGGATCTCTTTTTATATGCCCGGCACCTTTGCCGGGGCTATCGCCGCCGACAAAGGATGGTCCTTGCCGCAGATCTATCTCGGCCTGACGCTTGCGATGCTGATGATGGCCGCTGTCTCCCCGTTCGTTGCCAGGCTGCTGGCTCGCTTTGGCGGAAGGCTGGTGGTCACCAGCGGTACCTTACTGATAGCCGCCAGCTGCGCCATGATGGCCTGGCGCCCTTCGCTGGCCGGCTGGTACGGCGCCTGGCTGCTGACCGGCATCGGCATGCGGCTCTCACTGTATGATGCGCTGTTCGCCGCAGTGGTGAATCTGTACGGTCAGCAGGCGCGGAAAACTATCTCTCATATCACTCTCGCTGGCGGTCTGGCCTCTGCCCTCTTCTGGCCGCTGGGCGAGGCGTTATTAACCATCATGCCCTGGCAGAATGCCCTGCGGATCTATGCGCTGTTTGGCCTGCTGAGCGCATGGCTGAGTTATCAACTGCCTCGCCAGCGGCTCAGTTCAGCGGCGAAATCACCAGCCTCGCCAGCGACAGCAGAGGGCGACCGGCGTAACGGGGCGCGTTACGCGATCTTTATTGCGCTGATCACCTTCATCTCTAACGGTACCTCTACCCATCTGCCGGAGTTTATCAGCCACTTTGGTCTGCCGGTTGCCGTCGGTATGCTGTGGGGATTCGGCCAGACCGGCGCCCGGCTGGGGGAAGTGCTGGCCGGTCCCCGGGTCACCTCACTCACGCTAACGCGTTTTACTGCGCTCGCCATGCCGCTCTGTTTTCTCCTTGGATTGAGCAGCACGACCTATGCCGGATGCGCAGCCGGGTTTGTGCTGGGCTATGGCGCGATTAACGGGCTGGTGACGATTGTCAAAGCGACGCTGCCGCTGGCGCTGTTTAGCGCAGAAAGCTACGCCAGCCGCACGGGTCTCCTGCTGATCCCCGGGCAACTGATGGCAGCTGTTTCACCCTTTGCCTACGCATGGCTGAACCACCGGCTGGGCATTATCGGCGGAATGTGGGTGTCCACCGGGTTAACGTTGATCGTTGCCGGACTGGCGCTGGCGATGGTGCGCGAGGCGGGTAAGGCGCAGGATGAACGTAATGTAGAATATCCGGCAGCGGCCGTTGACCAACCGATAGCCAAAAACAACCTTGCTGAAGAGTAAACGTGGATCACTACGCCCTTGATAATTTACGCCTGCCCTTATAGCCATATGGCAGGCATTATTCATATTATAAATTTTTAATGAAAATACATTCACCAAATCAATGATGAAATTTTTAAGAGAATAGCAGGGCATGCTGTCACCTGCGAAAAATAACGATACCGCCTGTATTTTTCGCTTGCATAATGATCCAAAAAATAAAGCCAGTCGCCATCGGTAACATTAGCCACACCTCCGGTAACACAATTAGCTTTACTCTCTTCCTCATCGAAAACGTTCGAGCATAGCAAAGAATGAGCGCTAATTTTAATACCGTAGCAAAACCCGGCGGCAATCGATGCAATCTGGCCTGTCGGTATTGTTTCTATCTGGAAAACGAGGTTCCGCGTCCAGGGTATGCCACCATGGACGACCTCACGCTGGAAGCGTACATTCACAACACCATTTCATCGACCCCCTCGCAAAACGTCGAGTTTTGCTGGCAGGGCGGTGAGCCTACCTTATGCGGGCTGGATTTTTTTGCAAAGGTGGTCGAGCTCCAGCAGCGTTACCGTGGTAACAAAATCATCGCCAACAGCCTGCAAACCAACGGCATCTTGCTGAACGATAAATGGGCTCGTTTTTTGCGTCGTCATGGATTTCTGGTCGGATTATCCATTGATGGCCCTGCGTCACTCCACGACACCTGGCGTACGACGGGCTGCGGAAAACCCACCTGGGAAAAAGTTGTGCAGGCCATACGCTGCCTGCAGCAGCATGACGTTCCGGTGAATGCCATGGTGGTGGTCAGCCGCCAGTCTGCAAGCCAGGGGAAAAGTCTCTATCGCTGCCTGAGCCGCGAGCTAAACCTTCACCATCTCCAGTTTATTCCTCTCGTTGACTCCCCTGCTCCCTGGTCAGTTACCCCTGAGGGCTGGGGCAAATTTTTGTGCAGTGTTTTCGACGACTGGCTGGAAAACGATGTTGGCAGGGTGTTTATCCAGTACTTTGATAATCTGCTCGGCGTATGGGCCGGCCAGCCCGCCACGCTCTGCACCATGCAGCCTGTCTGTGGGCAGAGTTTACTGGTGGAGCAAAACGGCGATGTCTACAGCTGCGATCACTTTGTCTCAGCGGAATATAAGCTGGGTAATCTGAAGCAAGATGCTATGGCAGCGATGGCGAGCTCGCCATTTCAGCAACAGTTCGGGAAGCAAAAGGGCCAACTCTCTGCCCGCTGTCAGGGCTGCCACTGGCGCTTTGCCTGCCATGGGGGATGCCCTAAACACCGTTTTACCATCCATGACGACGAAGCACAGAATTACCTGTGCAGCGGCTATTTAGCATTTTTCGGCCATATCACGCCCTATATGAACGTCATGCGAAGGCTTTTATTAAATTGCCAGCCGCCCGCGCTCATTATGAGTCTTATCCCGGAGATTCGGCAAAATATATTACAATTAACGGAGTCTGAAGATGAAAGAACCAAATAAAATAGATGGAAATCGCCGCGATCTCCTCAAAGGTCTGGGGATTGCCGCTGTCGTGAGCCTGTTACCAGAGACGGGAAACGCCGCGCAAAATAATGCCGCCCCGAAAGCGGCATGGGATATTCCTTTCACCGGCGAAATCCCTGACACACTGCCCGAAGGCTACAATATTTTACTCATAACCTGCGATCAGGAACGTTATTTCGAGCGGTATCCCTTTCCGGTGCCGGGCCGGGAACGCCTGATGAAAACGGGTATCACTTTTACCAATCATCAGAACACGGCCAACGTTTGTACGCCATCGCGCTCTGTCATGTACACCGGGCTCCATATGCCGCACACCCGGATGTTTGATAATCTTGGCTTCCCCTGGATGAATTACGATCTGGACCCGGAATTACGTACCGTGGGCCATATGATGCGTGAACTGGGTTATTACACGGCGTATAAAGGTAAATGGCATCTTACCCGGGAGATCGATCAGCCGGTCGCTGGTAAATCGGTAGAAGAAATGGACCTGGGCGAGATCCCGACGCCGCGACTGCATGAAATTATGGAAAAGTATGGTTTCTCTGATTATCACGGCATTGGCGATGTCATCGGGAAAAGTAAGGGCGGCTATTTCTTTGATTCAGTCACCACGGGGCAGACCATTAGTTGGCTACGTAACACCGGCCGCCCGCTGAATGATGAAAATAAGCCCTGGTTCGCGGCAGTAAACCTGGTTAACCCCCACGATGTCATGTTTATCGACACCGATGAGCATGGTGAGCAGGTGCAGTGGAAAGGGCCAATGGATAAAGAAAACCACACCCTGCTGCCAACCCAACCCCCGCACAACCAAATCTATCAGCAAAGCTGGCCAGACTATCCGCTGCCTGCAAACCGCCACCAGCCGCTCGATGAGCCTGGCAGACCTGCCGCCCATAAAGAGTACCAGAATGCCAGGGCGGTGATGGAGGGACAGTTCCCCGATGAAGACCGGCGCTGGCGCAAATTACTGGATTATTATTTCAACTGTATTCGCGATAATGACCAGCATCTTGAGGCGATTCTCAATGAGCTGGATAACCTGCAGCTGACGCAAAATACGATTATCGTCTTTACCGCCGACCATGGGGAACTCGGTGGCTCCCACCAGATGCATGGTAAAGGTTCCTCGGTGTACAAAGAGCAGATCCATGTGCCGATGATCATTCGCCATCCGGCGTATCCGGGAAATATCCGCTGCAACAGTTTGACCAATCATCTGGATTTAGTACCGACCCTGATTGGTCTGACTGGACGCGATCGCTCGCTGCGAGAGAAAGTCCTGGAGGGCAGAAAAGGCCGGGATATGAGCCCATTACTGGCGCATCCTGAGCAAGCGGGCTTAAATGCGCTGCGTCCGGGTTCGCTTTATTGTTACGGCATGATCCTGTATATGGATGCGCAATACACGGCAAAATTCAGAAAGCTGGCTGGAGAAAAACTCCCGCACGATCAATTTAAAAAAGCGATCGCGTCACTCCATCCTGATTTTTCCCATCGCTCAGGGATCCGTATGATCAACGATGGACACTATAAATTTGCCCGCTACTTTTCGCTCAAGCAGCATCATATTCCTGCTACCCTGGCCGAGCTGCTGGAGAATAATGATGTTGAACTTTTCGATCTGGTTAACGACCCCGAAGAAAATCATAACCTCGCCCGGGAGCCAGAGAAATACCGGGATCTGTTAATGACAATGAACGATAAACTCAATCAGCTCACTGCCGCTGAGATTGGCGAAGATGATGGCAGCTATATGCCCCCGTTTGAAGGAAGCCAGTGGGATCTGACGGCGGCCCAGATGCATCAATATATGCGCGATTAGCGCTTGCCGTCAGGTGGGAGACCTTAATGTAGCAGCTATAAAAAAACCCTCTGTAAACACAGAGGGTTTCGTTTTACTCAGCTAACGCCGGGGATTATTCCCACTCAATTATTTACAGGACTCGTAACCAATTGACTGAAAACAAGTTTATGAAACGATAAATTCTGCGTACCGTTTTATATACCGTCACCGGGAAACAGTACCATGAAAAATACCATGCTACCTGGTTAGTTCATCGTACTGTCTTTCGCAGACCCTTCCGGCTTCAGCTGCCCGGTCAGCGTATTCTGCCAGTTGCCGGTTTCGTTCGAGAGATTTTTCGAGCACGTCGGCAAGCAAAACTCCGGTGTCTGCGGCTGACGTCCCAGCGCCGACAGTGGCGTTATACTGCCTGAGCTGCTCACGGATGGCAACGAGCTGCTGCTGCAGCCGGACAGCGCGAGCGGCAGCATCAAGAGCATCATTGCGCGCCTGGTCGATCCTCTGCTGCGCTTCACGTTCATTGGTTGCTTTCTCCTGTTCATCATGTTGACGGGCTTTATCATCTTCTGCTTTGCGGTCTGCCTTCGCCTGCGCATAACCGGCGTCGTACTGCCTGTCACCGTGAATATTCCAGGCGACAACGCTGCTGGCCACCAGAGCAGCAAGCATCGATACGATAAGTAATTGTTTCCAGTATGCTTTCACGAATGCCGTGATCATGATGCCAGCACCTTCTTGGCCGACAGGTAACGCACACGGCGATCGTCTATACCATTCTGGCCGCCATTGATAATCTGCGTGACGCGCATCAGGTCGTCGGTGTACTTAAGGCATCCATATTTCACGAAGTACCACGCCGCGCTCCGCGCTGCATACTCGTCCTGCGCCAGCAGCTCCGGCTGCTTAACCAGATCCACCTTCAGGGCAGCCCCGCAATCGCGGTAGTTGTTCAGTCCGGTGGTCTGGATGAGACCGCGCCCGCGGTAAAACCAGCCGTCGGTAGGACCGTTATTCCCCATGCGTTTGCTGTACACCAGATTGGCAATGGCCCGCTGCCTCTCCAGTGGCAACGATGGTTCACCCTGACGGCGTCCGAGGGAATTAGCCTGGCCCTGTGTCAGCCGCCCGGCACGGACGAAACCAGCCAGCCCCGCCACGCTGTAATTGAAGCTCTCAACGAGCTGGGTAAAGCCAGTGCTTTCATGCCCGGCATGGGCAATAAACATCGCCTGATCCAACGGCTTGATAATGCCAAACTCTTTCATGGCCGCCACAATGTGCGGATGCCAGCGTGTGGCCAGCGCCAGGCTAACGCCGGCAGCTTTCTGAAACTCGTTAATGTCCATGTTGCGACCTCGATATCTTGAAGATTTGCACGACGTTGCCGCGCGTCTTCAGCACCGCTGCGAACATCACAGCATTGATAACGACCTCAGAAAGATCTGCGGTCATAGGGAAGTGGTACAGGTATGAGTACGCGGTACGCAGCGGGATACTGGCCGCCGCCACGATGAGGAAATAGGCTATCCACCCGCCCCAGCGGCGGTGGCGCGATCCGTTGCGCTGGAAGAACATCACCCGTAGCGCAATACCTGCGCATATGATGGCGTTGGCGATAAGCAGCAGATCATGGCCTGTCATCGTCTTTTCCTCCCGGGATTAAATCGCGTGGATTATCAGAGCGGTGATACAGCCATATGCCAACCCGTACGGCGACAATTGATGCAACGAAAGCGCCGGCGGAATACACAATGCCGCGCTCGAACGAGTCCTGATTGATTGTCGGGATCATGCTGGCCAGCCCGATAAGGACTGATGCCGTAGGCTTGTAGAAGAGAAGACCGCAGAGAAAGCTGAGAAGGGACAAAAGAACGCGGCGCCGGATAGGATATTCAACCGCTGAGGTGACAAATATTACCGCCCCAGCGAGTGAGCCCAGCGCCACCTCTGGCGGAACTCCGGCGACGACTGCCGCCAGTGCTCCGTAGCTAAGCCCCTGATTTACTGTATCAGCGGTTAGCGTTCCTGACATGGTGACCACCGTTTACTATGCATGATGAACCTCCTGAAGTTGGTAAGCTCATCATACACAATAAACCGTATTTGAATAAATGGTAATATCAGTTAGTTGGATACTCCGACTCACCATTATATTCTTCTATTAAATCATCAGCAGTAAGCTGACGGTATTCAATCATTTCATCTGTTTCAGTAAAGTCCATATCTACCATCCTTTTGATTTAATGAACCTTGCGACAAACTCCGAGTTCACTTGCACTCCAGAACGAAGAGCATTCTCTTGTCTGTATCGCGAAGGATGCAACGAGTCATAACGTAGAGACCTTGGCGTAACCCCATTACTTACATCACTAACATCAGATGGATAATTTGGGTTGGCGTTATTTTTAAAGTTTTGCAACATATCAACACCAGAAAGGTATTGGTATACTACTATGGAGAACCCCACCGAAGCGGGGTTGCATGGCGTTAATTTCCCTATTCGCCAGAATCGCGCTGAGCACTTTCATCCTCAGCTTCCTTAGACTCTTTAATCACGTCAGCGAGAGTCTTACTTCTGTAGTCAAGTTGTTCTTCTGTCATTATAACCTCAATAAGTGCTCGCAACCTCAATTTCCCCAGTAATAAGAATTTTTGACGCAGCACCAACATAAGCCGCAGCATCTAAATTCCTAACCCCACCAGTGTCACGATAAACGATGATCTGGTCTTTATTCGTGCCGTCCTGGTACGCCTTCAAAGAACCTGTCATCGTGTTCCATCCAGTCGCGTTGTTGGCACTAACTAACGATATTCTGATGGTTGCACTGGACATTCCCGGAAGATAACCAAATACCAGATTCCCTGAAGGTGTGGACCCTGACAACGTCAGCTGCATGCTGAATCGCAAAACCTTATCGTTGATGCTGTAATAGCCCGTAGCCGCAGTAACTGTAACTCCTGTACCAGACAGCAAAGTCGGCTTGAACGTTCCTTGGAAGCGTGAAATCGTATTGTTGTACAACCGGTTTGCGTCGATGGACCACATATAATCAGCTGGAGTTCCGGTAACGGTATTGTGGACGTACTTCATGTTTGTGCCATTCAGCACTACGCGATACAAAGCTGATGCGTAATCAACAATAACCCTATTGTTGGATATAATTACCCCAGATATTGAAGTGCCACCAGTAGCGATTCCCGACGTGCTGCTTGATACATAGGATCCGAAAATACTCGCATAATTGCTAGTGATGCGGACCGAGTTACCATCAACGACAAAATCGTTAGCGTTAAACAGCCACAATTGCGGCTCTCTGTTATCGTAAATGACGTTACTTGTGATAATGTTTCTCAACACCGAATTTGTCGTGGAGACGGTGCCAGAAACCCCATTATCTATGCCACGGTTGAAGTTATATCTAATCGTGTTCCTTGAGATTATATTGTCGTAGCTGAGAGAGTTATTGCCCCCAATGTAGATTCCAGACTGTCCGTTATACTCGCATATATTATCAGCGATTAGCGAGTTGCTTAATCCTTCTGCGGTGATCCCGTCCCAATACGGTGATGAAGATGACCACGCCGATAAATTCTCATCAACAAAATGGTTGTTGCAGTAATTCCTGGTTATTTGATGCTTATCACCGCGAGCAGTAATACCCATTGAACAATACTGAATATTACACTTATCAACGGTGTTGCCAGTGCCAACACAGCGCACTCCGTTGCTGAACCCCATAATAGTATCACTGTACTTACCATCTATGGTAAGTCCTTCGGCGCGGCAATTAGTCGATGTATCCTTGAACCATACACCATACGCCTGCGGAGCACCAATGGAGCCGAGACCGCCTGTATTGAACTGAATTGAAAAGTCTTTGAGAAGTGAGCCGTTTCCAGCCAATGTAAAAAACTCATGCATTGCCGATGACGGTGGCGTAGGGAATATGAAACCAGAACCTTCCCCGCCACCAATAATACTCACCCCTGAAGGTATATTGAAGTTAACTGTGTCGCATAGGTATTTCCCGCCACCAACCCATATTATTTTCGTGGGCCCAATTGATGCTCTCTCAATTGCAAGCAATACTGCCTCTGAATCATCACTGACCCCATCACGTTTAGCGCCAAACATTTCAGGAGTAAGAAACCCCAGCCCGCCAATTAGGCTAGAACCGCCTAAGGAAGCTAATTTTATAGCCAGATCAGCAGTGTCGGTTTGCCCTGCAATTGGCACAAAGTTACCCTGATCGTTACACCCAACCAGCATATTAGATCTGATAGACTTTACGAAATATTCAGGAACATAAGATTCAGGAATTCTTAGCGACCGTCTAAAATTTGCATCAATTTTTTGGTCAAGAACAGCATCGCCTGCTTTCCAGGCGTTGGTATTGTCAATGATCTGCCCATCAACATAATTCTTAGTCGCCGCATCCTGTGCCTGTGACGGGTCACGCAGGTTACGAATGCGGTTGTTCACGGCATCATAATAGTTCGCCAGCCATGAAGGCTTTTTGAGCGCCAGACCTGACCACCATCCATACATGCGCTGAATGATCATAGTCAACTTATCGAAGGCGTCCTCGTGGATCTCCGGGAAGAATCCGCCCTGATTGCGGATGCTCGTTTCCTGGGTAACCGGGATGCTGCGCTCTATAGAGATTTTATAGCCGTCAGGGAGCGGCGTATTGAGCACTACTTTCCCACCAGAGTATCGGTTGACGCCGGTAACCGTGTAGTCGGTACCGAGTGTTAGCGTCACGATGCTTTCGGAGGTATCCAGCGTCTGCACCAGAAGGTGGCTTTTATCCAGGATGCGGAACGTGAAATCGTATTGGGTAGTGGCGCCGTTTCCGGTGTACTCGTTACGGCTTACCTGCGTTGAAACTGTCATAGTCTACTCCAGTGGTCAGCGCTGGCGCGCGTGCATAGAAGCATTCTATTACCCATCAAACCATATATGAATAAAACAGATCGAAACGAGCAAAAACATTACCATTAAGGTAAATAAAAACCTTCTGGAAAACCCTGTTACCTTTTGATATATGTATATATATACAGTATTTATCGGAGTAATCTTAATGCCAGAGCGGTACCAGTATCCTGTCGACGAAGGTTTTGCGGATCGTATTCACACCCCGGAAGGGGTCAGATCCCTTGTTGTAAAATCACAGCTGATGGAGCTGCTCAGGGAAATGGAGCGAGACGGCCACGATGTCAGCGGTGCGGCGGCGGAACTGGTGGCACTGGTTAACTATGTGACAAGCTCGCAGTTGTCAATGCGTGAGCTGCAAACACACCTGGATTTCTGCGCAATGCAGATCAGGCAACAACTCAGATAGTGATTGAAATCAAAATAACGATGGGTTTATTATTACCAAAATGGTAAATTTACAACCCATTTCCCTTGTGCCATAGTGATCGGGCATCGGCAAAATCCGGTGCCGGGATTGGTCTCCCGGATTACTACAAAGGCGCACACACCGCGCGAGCGGTTTTTTTATGCGTAAAGCACAGTTATACCCAGATTATGGTGGGCTGTGTGGGGGCGGAGAAATCCGCGCCGGGTCCTTTGTAGCCGGTAAGACCAACTCTGCACAGTTCACCACCACCTGATTGGTCTCAGCGGTGGTGATCAACCTAACTACAAAGGTGATCACAATGTTAGAACAAACTGCACCAACCGTCTTCTCATTCGAATCTACAGTTAACATCCGCATGGTCATGATCGATCAGCGTCCATATTTTGTTGCTCAGGATGTTTGTAGTGCTCTCGAAATGACCTGCTCCCCGTTGATTAGTACACCCCGATGTTAGTAATGTCTTCATAAGCCACATGAGGACATCCCCATGAA